>Ga0307515_10001276_pt1 | contig 57204 bp, 54 predicted proteins | sample 17_EM_MG_FD_194513 | JGI IMG/M metagenome (GOLD analysis project Ga0307515, IMG submission 194513) | Populus trichocarpa ectomycorrhiza microbial communities from riparian zone in the Pacific Northwest, United States - 17_EM | ecosystem: Host-associated > Plants > Roots > Unclassified | place...
AAACCATCTTCAGTTCACCGCCGCAGACATACATATGTACACCCTCCCTAGCTCTTGCAAACAGCCCAGTATGTATACGGAGTTCTGGCCCCCTCTGGCCCCTTTTTTTGTTTTTTATAATCAAGTGGGGCGCAACAAGGCAGAAATACAACGTATACTTGGCGGAGAACAACTAGCTCTGTCTGGTTCGTTTCACAGCGTGAGGGAATAAAACCATTCGACAAAAGGTCAGATTGTAACTGTTCCAAGGCGCACTTGCAGCTGATGATGGCTTGAAGGCCAGATTGAAAAGGTGGTACAAAGTAACAGTTTGTTGCCCGTGCCTGCGCACTTTACTGTTTACTAGCGACAACAGACCCTGGAAATCTTTCAGTACTACATGTCTTTACATTAACATATGGGAAACAAGAAGAAGCTGTGGATTATTTATGCGGGCTGTGCACCGGCACATTCTCCCCGTCAGCAATTGGCTTTCAGGCATTTGTTAGAGAACGTTTCACTCGAGCTGGCCAGCCAGTTGCGGGACTCCAGATTCGACGAACCTCTGGCACTTAGCAACGGTCATCGCCGTCTTTTATCACTAATACGTAACTTCAACTCTATTCACTGCACAACATGCATTGGCTGGTACAACAACCCCTGACACGCGGTAATGCAGCTGGCAGAAAATTGAGAAGAGGGGAAAAGCAGGCTGAAATTCGCCCCACGCAGCGCTCACAACACGGAATTTTCTATCCGCAGCTAAGAGTGCAGAGACATGGCCAACCAAAACCCAGAGTTTACATGTGCGGCCAACCAGGTCGCCTGCTTTTTTCCCCTCATTCGGAGTTTCCGGATGGCTCTACATGGGCGTGGAATGGAGCTACTCCCGTGCGATGCGTACGGTTGGATTGGGTGTTCTGTGACTTGGCTGCCCCTTTCTTCCATTGGTCAGATGAGAGGTAATTCTCTATGATGTGATTCTGAGTGGTGTAGGATAGCTATGAGCTTTTTTTTTCGGCCCACTTATATACGTCACCCTCCCTCCCTCCCTCACCCCAAACATCCTAATCCTCCAGTCCAGACCTGTGCCAGCTCATGTTGCTGCTTGTGATATGCAAGTAGGGCGGCAAGTCGTGAATGAATAGTAGCTGTGTGGGGGGGAATAAGAAGTGCATTCCGTGGAGCTGGTCCGTTGACAAACAAACCACCTCGATGTCTGGCAATGTATCGGCGGCAGCGTTCCACTTAGCATATTGCTGCCTGTGGTGATGCAAGTAGGGCGGCAAGTTATGAAAGAATAGCAGCGTCATGTGGGGGAATAAAAAGTCTATTTCGAGGAGTCGGTCTGTTATCAAACAAACCCATTTCGATGTCCGGCCCATTCATTACCTACTCGTTCTATGGATGGATGGGATGGGTTTGCATGCAAAACCAAACATGCTTGCTCGTGCGTGCGTGCGTGTGCTGACTCCCGGTTGGGGTATGCAGAAACAACCAGGTCATAAGAAGTTATTCCTGTATGCCTTGATTCTTCCTACTGTGCTGGACTCCACAATTAGTATAATTTCAACCCTACAAGCCCTCCTGTTGCATCATCGGCAATCAAAACACCTGCACGCTGCTCAACCACTACCATCTTCGCCGTGGTGGTGGGAGAATCATATTACATCACTCAGCAGCATTAGGCTCGTCACGTTCAACCTCCATGACGCCTCATCCTGCACCACCGGAGTCTTTAGAGATCCCTAGGAGAAACCGACTGTCGACGAGGGCACCGTGTGTATGGGATTGGGTGCAAAGTTGTTCAGCAGCCACCCATGCATGCTATGACCAGAATGACGAGACGCTTGGTATCAAGTGGTGGGAGGTGAAGGTATAGACAATCAAAAGTTCTGGGGCGTGTTCCATGCCAGACGATCTCTACAGTGGTAACCCAGAGCAATAAAAAGATATTGAATTTTCAATGTACTGTCACAGACGCACTACTAGAGCCATGCTGGGTGATAATAACCCTCCCAGCGCAGATAAAGAGGAAAGCGTCTGTCTACACAACCTAAGGATGACGACGCGACAAACAGAATGAAATCACCTCCACTCCAAAAAAAACACCACAACGTAGAAACACCTCACTCCCATCCAGTCAATAAAACAAAGTTACACAGAAGGAAAAAGACCAGATTCTCGAATCCCAGTCGAGAATGTGTTGCAAAGCCATGGTATAACATGAAAAAACGAAACAAAAGACAGGCTTTTTTGTGGTAGCAATGTGACGATAAACAACCAGTACACTTCTAATGTGTAAACAAAACTTCGAACATTGTCGGCAAGTCATCATCATCAGACTGAGCAAGTTTGCCCTCCGGTCAACGTCCCAAATCCCTCTCCGCCTACTTACGCGAGCCCTGGGTCTTTCCTGGAATATGGTCCTTGTGGGCACCTGCAGACGGGCTGTCCAGATCCCACGACCAGTTCTTGCCCATCGACTTGTTTTGACCACGACCATCGCCAGCAATGTGAATTCCAGAAGTCTTGGTTTCTTTGCCGAATCCCCCGAAGAACGCGTTGTCATCGTCTAATGCGTTCTGGTGCGCGGTCCATTGGTAACCCGACTTATTGCGGTCACTCTTTCCGGGCCGATCATGTTTCTTCTGTAGCTCGCTGGCACCCTCGGAAGGTGAATTATCGGCAATCTCGAACTGGCTCGTGTCGTTGCGACGGGCGTTGTTGAGCGCATTAGTAATATTACTCAGAGGCTTAGTTGGCTGTTTATCCTCTTCTCCCTCGCTCCAATCGAAGTGGCGGACATCGTCCTTACGTACACGGAGTGGGCGCTTCTCGGGGGTGACGAAATCCTCGAAGTCCCAAGAGCTGGCATTCTTTCCTCGATTTCCGGGTAATGGCCTCGTAGCGGCAGGTTTAATATCTCCATTTCCGTCATCGAACTCAAAGTGCTCGTATTTCTTAGAATTAGCGTTTGGCGTTCGTTGCACGTTAGCCCTGGGCGTATCAGAGTCATCTCTGAGCTGATCCCCAAGATCAAAAGTCTGTCCATGAGAAAAGGATCCACGAGACTTGGGTGGGTTTACTGGTCGGGGTGGCTCGTTCGATTCGCCGATGATGGCTTGCAGGTCGCGAGAGGGGGGTCTGAAGGAGGAGTTGCTGCGAGGAGGCCTTACTGGTTGAGGCGGTTCGTTTGATTCACCGATGATATCTTGAGGGTCGCGGGATGGAGGCCTAAAGGTGGAATTGCTGCGAGGAGCGCGCACCTTTTCTACCTCGACATCTTGGTCGGCCGGAGTAAAGAGATGAAGTGACGCATGAGGATCACGCGTGGCATTAGCCGGACCTTTGGAACGCGATCGCTCTGGGGTAGATGCCCCTGTTGTGTGATTGCCGTTTTGCGTATTGACTGAGTGGCAGGCGATGGAATCGGAGATCATCTTAATCTGTTCAGCACCATCCCTAATTGGCCAGTTACGACCAGAACGACCGATGACATTCAGTTGCTTCAAAATGTTTGCTTGGTCCCAGTACAAACGCGCTTCCTTGATAAGGTTACCCTCAAAGTTGACCACGTGCACCTATTGCGTAAAGTCAACAAATGTCATCTTCAGTAACAGCGAGGGTCGAAAAGTAGGGGGCGTGAATCTGAGGCGATTCAGAAACAGAGAAAAGGACTTACAACAGGGAAACGGACAACATGGTCCGCAAGAAAGTTATCATCCAACCCAGGAAGCCAGTTAGCCCCACTGGTGAGAAACTCGATTTCCGTTTCGATTTCCAGAACAAGTGAGTTACCGGTCGCGACTGAAGCCAAGACTTTCTCAACGCGCTTCTTAAGCTGTTTCAGATTTTCGCGATTAAGCTGACTGATGATTTTCTCCGGGCCGTTAACAGAGACAGCAGTGGTGATATAATGGAAAGACGCGGAAGGGTCGAGAGCTTCAATCCTAGGAGAGGTAAGAAACCTCGTGTAGATCTGCTGGAGAGACATCGTGATGTCACTAGCTAGAGAGCAACGGTCGCGAATTCGGAGTGCTGGTAGGATGGGTTTGATTTAATTTTGATTGGGGCCGAAGACGAGATGAGATGAGATGAGAACAGCAAATTGGGTACACCTGTACTGGCAGGCAGTCGAGAAGCGAATACGGGGAGAGGAAAGGGGAAGGAACAGAGGGGGAGGAGGAGTGATAGTGATTCCGAGTGAAGAATCGTTGGAAAGTGTGAGGGATAAGAGAAGAGAAGAGAAGCAGAAGCGAAGGGTGAAGTAGGAGCAATAGGAGAATGAACAGGAACGGGACAAGCTACATCCCCGTGTAGCCCCGCCAAGCCATACGGCTGCGGCACGTCATCGAGTGATCGATGAGTGACAGATCAACAAATCATGGGGAAAATAGCTCGGGGTGAGAGAGAAAGATTGTTGACATCTTTGCTTAATCTTGTGCGAAAATGATACGACGTAATGGACTTGTTTGGTTGTTTGGGCGACAGTGACAATGATAAAGGATGAATAATTATAATGTCTGTGCATGCTGGAAGGAGGTAAGAGGTACGACACTGTACAAAACAGAAGGGATGGAGATTCCCCTCTATATGTATCAATGCTAATCGTTTTCTTGTTTAACAATCCTCCCGATTTTGGAGATGCAGGAAATAGAAATTATCTATATATTATCCGTAGGTATATATGGAGATGCCTGTTGGCGGGCCCGAGGAAGAGACTCGACAACGCCTCGTGCCGCCGCAGCTGTCACAAGTGCGTCAAAGTGCCCATGCTAGGTACTGGGGTTTGGAGGATAAATCGTAGGTGCACTTATGGAGTACTTTTCTGCAGTGATACTACCCAAAGATACTCTACAGGTGGTGGAGGCTTATGCTGCCTATTCTCCACACCCTAGTGCTGAGTACGAATTGAGCATGAACCGACGATTCGCTTGCAGATTGCAGGAACCCATGTCCTTGGCCATAATCCGGGGCAGAATGTAGATGGGTGATGCACAAAAATTGTGTTTCACGGCAGTTCTCGGTGACACACGCAAGTTGAACTAGTACTTCGGCGTCAGGACAATCCGCAGGCTTCGAATTCATACTGTCAGACGCCTTGAATACGACAAGGCGTACACCAGCGAAAATAACTGTCAGACAGGCCATCAAATTCAATACCATAGTGCTCTCAGACCAGGAAAATAGCAATGCAACCATCAAAACAACCGGAAAAGTCCGGAATTCCATATCATAATGTCCGCTTGCTCTCTAACCAGAAATATATATGATAACGCGGCCATCAATATTAAAATGACGCTAGAGAAGAACAAGCGCGGCACAGGGGTCTCTGGAATGTGCTCCGGTTGTTCATATATAATCGGCGGCAACGCGAGCTGGAGTCTGGTGGTTATGTAGGGGGTTCTGTAGGTTAATGAGGCCAGTTTCTACTGGATGAGAGGCCCAGTATGGATTTAGTACCCGCTTTCTTCCCTTCTCAACGATTTGGGAATGTTGGGGATATCCTCACGGCGATTTGGGAATACAGTCGGCGAATGGAAGCCTTAGGCTTTTTCCTGACTGGGGAATTCCATACGCCGTCCATCGTCATCAGCGGTAGATTCCTCGTCAATGCGCATAGGGGAATAAAGTAGGATCGACCTACCCGTGCTGTCGTCCGGCAAACCCTCACGGCTGTCCGGAACGAACCTTACTGAAGACAGGAATTTGGGTATGGGTAAGTTGAATAAAGTATATATTATCATATGATGATATACAGAGCTGGAGTCTTAAACGCCGCCTTGAACGCCTGACACATTAATTACAGCGGAAAAATGTTACCCATGAGCTCGCTTTTACACTCGCTCCCAACGAAAACAACCCGCCCAGAAACCAGCTGCCTGCAGAAAATTACAAGTAAGAAAAAGCCGAAATACACCAGTAGTCTGTTAATGAACTATACAAAAGAAATACATGACATACAAACCGTCGAGTTCCGGATGACAGGCGGGAAGCTGCAGATATCGGAATCGTTCGTAGCGCCGTGTTTAAAATTACAGCATCGTTTTAACCGGAAATAGGGTTAGAACGTTATGTGGAAGGTGGCAAGTTCATTTGTGAACCGCCCTTACCGATAGGCGCGTTCGTTCGGGCGAGGGACTTGCGAACATCGTCTGCTAGATGAGATGTGGGCGGTGCAAGGTCGTTGTAGTGGTGATAAGGGAAGAGGTGGCGATTCTGGCAAGCTTAAGGCCGCACTTCGGGCAGTTGTATATATAGACAAATTTGAGGCTAAAATCGTTGAGTCATCGTCGAAGCTGCTCGAGCAATCTGAAAGAGTCGTCCAGTCGTCATCTTGCCGTGTCCGTAGTTCTTCGCGTAATTCGGGGAAATTTGGTCTTCCCCCATTATTCACTACCTCCAGTGTGCGGTCGATCTCGGCCTCAATCCGTGATATATCGGTATCGATACCAAATTCTGCTTTGTTTTCGGGAATCGGCGAGGGTTCGGGTGACGAATTTAATCGCTCGAACGATGCCTTCAGAGCTTGTACGAAAGACCGAAACTCTGCAGGGCTCGGATCCTCCGTAACTACATTTGGTGCGGGGGTTTGAATTGGAGGATGAGGAGGAGAACGTGAAGGTATCAGTGTTTGTATTTGCTCCTGCGGACGATATGGTGCAATTAATGGCCATGGTTGTGCTCGATTAGATGGTGTGGTCAGCGTTATCGTCGTCGTTTTCGCCCTCCCTAGTGCCCCGTTGGAGATGTTAATGTTGCTTTGCGTCCCGAACATCCCCTTGATTCCAATTTCATCTGCTTTCCCTTCCTCAGCTCTCCTGAGGAGATCCTGTTGTTTTCGCCGTTGGGAGGCAATTTTCCAGCGCGATCTGATTACGACCGCCGAAACCCCCATGATCGAGCCCACTGTTCCGATGGCACATCCGAGAAGGATGCTGTTAGGTTCCATTCGCAACCAATTATCTCGGCCAGTTTATCTGCTGCATTGAATAGTTAGAAAAGTGTCCTACGAATTTCCAGATCTGTATGCTGACTTTGGGATTTTGAACACGACCTTGATCACAAATACCAGGCCACAATAGAAGGTGTTAACGAGAGTGATGATAGACTGCTTGTTTCTATAATCCGAAAAAGCAAAGACAGGGTGGTGCTGTTCAGTTCTTATAGCGTCACCGCTGTAAGCAAGTTAGAGATATGCGCTTGAGTTTATATTGCACTTGTTATAGGTGCCTGGCTTTTTGCATGATGACCTTGACGAAAACAGATAAGCGAATTCACGTTCCTTTCAAATATGGATGGATGTAAGCTGTATGTTGGTTGCATTAGAAATATTCTGTGGCTGAAAATAGCACCGCCACCAGATGATCCTTGTAGAGTGTACATCGTTCTGTCGTGGATACTATTTTTACCAGATATTGGGTACGCGGTATCACAGCTTGACGCAGCAGCAGCAAGGTGCACTTTGGAAGTACTTTCCGCAGTAAAATCCACCAAAAGATACCTGATCAGTGGCGCCTGCATTGCAGCTTCAAACGCCTGTGTCGGAGTATCTATCAATGCCAGACCAATTAGGATCCCGTCTGCGGGGGTTCCGCTTGCTTGCATGATGCTCGCATGGTGCCCGCATAATGATCACAAGTTAGCTCCTACATTTCATCTCAGTGTAAACGTTAAAAAATAATAGTCACTTCTCAGTATCTAGAGGCACTTGAGCCGCTGGACAACTACGACAAGAATACGAATCCTCTTTCAGATCGAGCACCGACTTTATCTATAACTACCTACGCTCGCCATAAACCCTAGATACCTCGCAATTCCACGACCCTCAGATCGGCGCCAACAGCAGGATATTCTTCGAACAGCGGTTTCATACGAGGGGTACCGGGTGTCGTCTCTCCTGTCTACATTGCTTTTAAATTCAGGCTCGCTCCACACTACATAACTATGCATCCAAGCGAGGCCAATATACCGAGAATCCGGTCACCAGGTGCTAATCCCGATTATGCCTTTGGAGGGAGTCTTTCTGGGGAAGACTCAATTCGAAATCTATCCAACCTATTAGAGGAATGTCTTGAGTCGACACAAGTTCTTTCATACACCGCTACAGTGAAGGCGGCAGCATTGATCACAAAGAGCCTCGCCGAAGAAATCCATCCTGCACCCTCCATCACCAAGACAGGAGCTGAATCACACAGGCCGAATTCGCGTCTTGTCGAGCAAGCAGTTGAAAAAGCGGGACAGCTGCTAATGAAGTCTGCATTGCGCGACATTGATGAATGGAAGTGTGCGTTCTTGTCAGGATCTCAAGATACCACTCTGTGCAGAGCAAAATCAATATGCAGAACCTTTGACGACAAGTATGGCATGGCAAGTCAAAAACTCACTCTCGCGTGAGGATTTCAAACGCTGATACCCATGATTATAGCTCGACGAGAGCCCTGGAATAAAGTGGCAGAAAACTCGAGACGATTCCCAATACCAGGTATCCGTGGTAGAGCGCCCGGATACGAAGCTGTCACAGAACTTAAAGCGGCCTCGGGAGAACACCATGATGTTCAAATGCGTCTTCCGCGAACATAACCCTAGTCGTCAGTATGGAACTAGGTTCGAGTGCAATAAACTTCGAGAGCTTCGACACTTGAGGCAAGCAGCCCACTTCGAATAGTTAGTTATCTTCTCACATCAGAGCAGAACGCATGTCCGACACCACGTCCGTCCATTTTATTGCAATGACTGTTACTTCAGTGCTGCAGATAAATCTGATCTCGACAAACACAAATGTGACGAACAGAACCGCGTCAAGTTTAAAAAACGCACACCTCGTGAATGCGAGAGGAATCGAAAGTTGGTTGCCAGAAATATCAGCTTGGAGGCGATCAAAACCTTGCTGTTTGAGCCATGTATTGAAGAAGACTGCAACTGCAGTAGGTACTCTCCGAATACAAAATAAGACAATGCTAATGGGATAACATTAGGTAAAAACATTGCGTCTGGTGGTGATATTCCTAATGGTGAATCGCCTGTTCGTACAAATGAACTTGCGGATATTCGGAAGGCTATGAATCTAGGAAAAGCTGTTCCTGTGGAAGATGGCCAGTCCCATTCTCAAGATGACAGCCTTCAAAAATTATTTTATCCTTCTCACGACGCTGACGAATGGCCTGAAGATTTGTTTGTCCCTACCCGGGATTGTGGATCGGATAATACATCTCAAGGTATCCAGCCTGAAGACCGAGTTCTTGCCAACCGAGGTCCCGTTGCCGAAGAGGCGCAAACTATCGATCCGCGGCTTACTGTGTCTGAATGGTCGGATTGCCAACACCCTTGGGTACGGCACATTGGAATGGACGGCCCTTCTGATCATGTGACGGTAAAAATCCATCGGCAGTTCACATCATCATTATCGGACACAATTTCATCATTGGCATCACTTTCCTTGGATATGCCTCCGGAGAAGCGGTAAGCTACTCCGAAATTCCCCTCGGCCGCCCAATGAATGCTTATCTTAAGAAACCATTGCAGTGCTAGGAATTGTCCAGAATTTAGTTGCTCGCACTGCTTAATGGTCTATGCCTCGCAGCGGATACTCGAGTAAGTAGCGACCACGCGGGTAGATATGACTTATAAAGTATACCTCGGCGGTTATTGACGAGGTTCAGCGATCATCTCAGGGCTAATATCAACGGGGCCCTCTGCGGCGGACCGCTCAAACAGCCACAAGAGGCTCGTACCCGCCTCGGGCTCACCCGCAGGGGGCAGAATGGAAGCGATTGTGAATCTTTGTGTAGTGGTCCACTATACAGAGCACTCGAGGATAAGTAAGTACAGCATATATCTATGCCGGTCGACATAGTTACTGACTTCCGGATCTGTTAGGGAGTATGAGTCGGACATGGAACCGGTGTTCAGCAAAATGGACCCTGCAAGCATGCTTGTGGGTATCCGAAGTATATGGACTTGAATTTGTACTCTTCATCCGCATGATTTTTTGTTTGTGGCTCGTTAGGGTCTGTTTTTGGGAGTATTAGTGTACGTTGCGATGTTACTGTTTTGGGGGGTACTACCAACTCTAGGGGTACGTTTTTATCTCGAAATCTATTTGGGGAAATAATATAACGAGTGTGGATTTATACTTGCGACTATGTGCCAACAACCAATGTCAATATTTGTAGTATTGCCATCTATAATGGAGCTGTCGTGAGTCGAGTAAAAGAGTTTAACGGCTGTCCCTCTGATACGCAATCAAGCAACATTCCATCGTAATGCGCAATTGCCCTCCCGTCCTATACCGGTTCTCGGGTCGGGTACGCCCCGGCCGCACGCGGTCGTGTTGAGAGAATAAGATCCGCTTGGATCTCTTCTCGGAGATGGGATCTCCGGCGGCGATATTATGTCTGATTAAGACTGAGCGGACAGGAAGCCGTAATTTTCCGCGTCGAAAATATGCCTCTCCGCATATCCCCGTGGCCGAGTTGCAATATAAGGAAGCATAATAATTTGGGGGTAATCATGGTTATAGCGTATAACGTCATAACCATTCGCCAGGCCATCGGAGGGAGATTGGGACAAATTTACAAAGTGAGGATCATCTAATAACAACGGTAAACTCAATTCCTAAAAATAGAAGTAGCTCATCAAAACCCTTTCCTTTGATTTGTATTGGCTTTTTGCTTGAAAAAAAGAGTCGAGTCGTCGTAGTATGAGCACTAGTCAAGCCGCCGGCCGCCAAGCGTTCCCTCACTTTGTCCCGCTACTATACCGTAGTGAACTGACGTCCTATGGTGGGCTAGGGCTCATGGACGTCAAAATCGTAACTTATGATGGAATGAAGGTGACAGATTGACTAGTGGCTTCATCGATCAACATTCTGTTGCAGATCCGTGATATGATGGTGGGGACTTGGCACGTTCAGAAGCTAATAGGACCAGCCACGGATTGGGGTCGTTTCACGATAGTGAGTACTTCCGGTCACCCAGAGCTGCATAGTACTCTAAGCATTGAGTGGAGATGTCCTGAGTTCTCAGGAGTGCAAACGGATGCCATCATATATGAAAGAACGATCGGAAAGCCCCTGCAGTTATTAGCTTGTACTTCTGCCGTGATTTCAAGATCTAGCAGAGGGCTGTGCCTTGGCGGGAAGTGGGGATTTTTCATAGGTACACATACTATCTATTCAGTTTCTGTAAAAGCTCGTTCAGACATTGAGTTTAGTCTCAAACGCCTCGTTTCGTATGTACCTATGCCAAACATTGACCGCCAACGATGAAACGCAAAGAGTCGCCAAATACATGAATATTTGTCGGTGTATACTAAAATCATCTGACCATAAGGCTAGCTGGTTGCTCCCGGGGTGGAGAGTTTCAGGCGTGTGGGTCTTGTTGATTCGTTGGTTTCTAGCACTTCTCATGCATCACAGCGGGCATGCTTTTATCCTACGGATTGCTGCAACCGCGTAGAACAATATAATAGATTCACAATTGCAAGGACGTGAAGAGAAAAACTTGCAGACAAGGATGACCCTGTGCGACGTGGATCAGGAACCATTGTAAACCCATTGCATATACAATTGAAGTATGCAGAGAGATCGGGGGATTCACGTCTGTTCCGCGATCAACTTGTGAATTACTGCCTGAGCCCTCTTCTGTCCCTAAGAAATAACTACTGATTGTTAAGATGTCGGGTCCCGGACCGGTTCAAGTTTCTTTATCAAGCTCTTTCGCAAGGCGAGGCCCATCACTTGCACATCCGCCGGTCGGATGGACTTTCATAGCAGTTGGTATTGTTTGTTGGCCAACTGTGTTTTCAGCGAGCCCGGTAGGTGGGTAACTTTGTTTAGAGCCGTACTCTACGGTCGGGTCTGTTTCTGTTAGTGATATCTAGCCAATCAACACAATGAGGCTTTTCGACAGCATAACCTCGAAACGGGTATACAACAACTTCGAGACTACGAGCAATGCTCTAAATAAAGATCGTTGGAAAGCAAATGGGGTTCTTCTCGTTTTCTAGGTCAAGAAGATCGATCTAAAGTGCGCGATGCAATAAAAAATGAGCCCGGCGAACTCTAGCTTATCAGACTAGGCCCGGCGACCTTGAAATATATCCAAACTCGCTCAAAATTTTAGGACTTTCTCAGATTTGGGGTCTAGAGGTTTCCTGGACCTTAGAAATGTTCAATGATCGCCGTTGTCTCGTTGGCGCCAAACTGGACGATAAAGAGTGTACAACGATTCCACGTATACGATGTTTTTCAATGCTGCGCAACCATGGGAATTTCAAGTACTAATTTGTATCGGGGGTTACCTATTACGGAAGAGCTGAGAATGCAGCCATGGATATTCCTATCATCGCAGTGGTATTTACCGTATTTGTGTGATTTAAGCAGCTACTGCCGAATGCCGAAGGAATACTCTGCTGTACTCTACCTATTGAAACGTCCAGCGCTTGCGTAACATCCACCTCATCCCCGCTGCACTCTGCCCTCACACCCATTCCTTCCGACTCTATTCCTCAGCTGCCGTTTCGCCTCATCGCTCAGGTAGTATGTGGCATTAAAGTAGTTACTGTGCCCACCGTCGCTTCTTTTTGATTTATGCTTTGGTTTGCGTGGTTGCGCTTTTCGTTATCTACATCTGCACACCTGGGCATGTGTCGACGGCATATATCATCGTACAGCAGCACTTCAGCCGCTCTCTGCAACCATCTCCGGTCTATTAATTAATGCACTAGATCCAAAGTCATATATATCCTTGGGCTGCCTTCCGATAGCTCATAAATATTCGCCCATCTTTTACAAGTCGCCCTCTGTAAACATCCAACGCTCTACAGAGCTATCACGGCTCCCGCGCAACACTTAGCTGCGACCCATCGAGACCGCAGCATCACAACCAATGGCGAACAACATACACTTTCGCCAAAACTTCCCGCATATCCCCGCACCTGTGCCTTCCAGCGCTCCATCGATATCACCAGCAGTGGCACCGGCGAATCTTCCCGGGCATGATCTAGATCAACGCATGCGAATTTACAAGGGCGAGAAAGTAGGATCTAATGAATCATCAGTAACGAGAATGATATCTGTCAGGCCGTGGATCCCTCCTGCGATTGATACGTCTGCTACATATTACGCTAAAGGTCCCTCTGCAAATGTCGCGGCGAGAACAGAACGCTGGCGTACCGGTATTGTTCCGGAATATCCTACACCGCCGAACTCTAACTCGCCGATTGAATACCCGATACCTCCAACACTCGGTCACTCTAGGGATGGATTGCCTTCTAGTTCTGGGATTATGCAACACAGCAGACCAAGCCCACGCCAAAACTCTGCAAACCCGATGAGACAACAGTCTCACTCGCGGTCGGGTGCGCTGGAGGGAACAATCTATATGGCTGATTCTAGATCGCAGCGTTTGGTTTCTTCGCCACCGTTTAGCCCCCCACTCACGGAAGATTATCCAATAAAACGTTCGCCACCACAGTCAAGAGGTCATCCAAGGAAGTTTCCAACTCGTGTCGACTCCGTGAACACCCAGTTCTCCGTGGGCATGAACCGTACCTATTCGAAGCAGCGACAGAACTCTGTTGATAGTTGGATTGCGGCGGTTTCACCGCCAGAAGAAGCGGAGGAAATTCGACCTAAGAAATCATATGCATCCAGTACAATATCGAAGAAAGAGCCGGAGAAGAAGAAGACCAATCTTCTGGAGAATGTTCTGGGTATCTATCCTGCCGAAAACAAGCTTCCTCCAGGGAGAAGTGCGGCCGATGTATTAGCTTCGCGCCTTGCAAAGAAGTTGCACCTTGGAAAGAAAAACTCACCACCCTTTTTGAGGGCCACGCCGTCTACCCAGGACCTCAATTCAGAGAATAACCAACCGACTACCAAGCACTCCTCTGCGCCAACTAGGGGGATTAGTGTAAGGAATGATACGCTGGCTGGTAGCTTTTTTTCACCTTCGCTGCACCCAAACTATCCTTGTGGTTCTGATGGCCGGCTTCTGGCTGAGCTTCCAGGAAGCATGCCCGGCGAATGCGAAAACTCACCGGCTACAGTCCAGTCCAATGGGCTATCACCTACAGTTGCTGAGGAGGATTTTTATTCTCAAGATGACCGATCGGTGTCGGAACAGAGCGCAAGTGGACCGCGTCCCAAAAGTAGGAGGGGAAGAAGAAGATTTGGAGACCGGTCACCTAAACCGACGAATGAGCGTGTTTACGCAAAAATGCCTCTGCCTTCTATTCCTCCCATTCCCGGTTCATCACCGGAACCTCCGCCGGAAACAGTCCCCAGAGCTAGACAGCGGGCGGGAAGCGCCTTTGGAAGTTGGCGGGCTAGATCAAGCATCTCGCCAAAGGATATTGCAGACTGGGCAGAGTGCCTCATGAAGACGACGGCACCTCTGGTACCGCCACTACCCCGCTCAGTGTCCATGCCCACATCTCCCACCATCACAGTGGACGAATCGCGTCAAGTTCCTGATGGCGTTATTCGGAGTACAGGTTTCCCGCCCCAACACAGCAGCTCGTCGTCGCACTCTAGAAAATCATCTCTTTCAAGATCTTCGACAAATTCTACTGCACCGAGTTCTTCCCTCAGATCGCCTTCGGACTGCGGAACTAGGGAGTCTAGTGCATCGTCCGTTGCTTTTGATGCATGTTTAGGGTTGGGGACAATTGGAGAGGACACGAGTCCTCTTCGCACTTCAGCTAGTGTGCTACCTCTCGCTCTTCATTCTCCTGAGCTACCTCTTCATTCTCCCGAGCTACCTCTTCATTCTCCAGCTAGCGAACTGCACCCTCAAAAACCAGCCTCCCCCCACTCCTCCCCCTTCATTGACCAACCAGGCGATGACGACGTACAACCCCCACCCACTCTAAAGCAACGTTTCGAGATTCTCTTGAACGATCTCGAGGATGATGATGATAATGATGATAGTCTTGAGCGAGAAGAGGAAGAGTCACAATTACCCGACACTCTCGATGAGATATTAGATGCCGTGGAGATCAAAGACTCTGGAGAATACAGTGATGGGGATGTCGGTAGTTACACCAGCTTTTTCGACGACTACTACTATACATCAAAATCCGAGGAGGAGAAAGAGAAGGAGGAACTGCAATGCGCGATCGACGAGATGCTGTCCCAGGAACCCGTCAAGGCCGAAAGAAGACCAAGCGAAGTTTTAGTCGCCGAATATGACACCACAACTCTCAATACGTACTTAAAGGGCCGGTATAAAACACCTAGTGAGACAACCGGGTGAATCTAGTATGGTGAGGGACGTATTGAACTATTATATACGAGCCATTTCTTTTCAATCATATTCTGATGCCGAGCACGGTGTTTTTCCTTAGTTTATTACGGTGGAGTGGGTTTTTTATTCTATTCTTTTTACGTTTAGGTGCGTAGGATTTCTTAATGCATCGGGCGCGAAACATACGTGCACACTCACAGCTTTTAAACTTTATCCTTTGGGCTTTTTTTTGTTTGGGGGCGTTCACTTTGGGGTTGGGATTCTAGGTACGTGAGGGGCAAGACAGGATATACTATCTCAAATTTTCTTCTTCTTGTATCTATTTATGTATATGTAATGTTTTATCTACACCACAAATAGGTACGATGACTGGTGAGGGAAATAACTATGACTGAGCAAGGGCGAGCGGCGTCGTAGACTATCGCCACAGTTCTCCTGGAGTCAGGAGTTGTTTAGTAGAGCCCCGGTGAGCGTTACTTATAAAATCTCTAAGGATTACAGTTTCCAACTGCGGTACCATCCTTCAGAAAATGACAGGTGGAGACAAACTTCCAACCGCCCTCGGCTGAGTTTCACCCAAGTTTTCCTGGAAAAGCACACTGAGCGCATTTATGAAATTCGCTAACTCCTGGGTTCAACTCGTGCTACCTAACCTATATCATCATCAGGCCACTACCCTCTCTCTAGTAGGTTAATAGATAGATACAGATTAATGATCTGTCATCATTGGGGAATTTAAATACCCGCCCCCAAAAGCAAATCTGCTTTATATTAACACCCGCCGGGCGCCGTCGCCGCGCGCATAAAGGTATACGTAACTTAGTGTGGATCCAAGCTTGCAGTTGCCAGGTACACTGAGGCTAGTCTAGGGAGTAACCTATCACCTTGCAGAGTCGAAGTCTAGCAGATGATTGTTTAAGCTAGCGCTAGACTAGAGAGGAATCTACGGGGTTTTTCGTTATTTTTCGTGCATGGGTGGTGAAAAATCGCGGAGAAATGTTGTGTGGATATAAAAAGATGAATCGATAAATGCGCCTTTCGCGGAATAAACACTGAACAAGGGATAGAAGAAGGATCTTATTGGCTTTTTTATTGGCAGCGCCGCCAGAATACGGGGGCCAAACACTCTTGTTGGCCAAAAGGCATGGGATTTGCCTTCGGAGGCCGTGAAAGCCCCTGTTGCTCGATCCATCTTTTCATATCGTAGTCAAAACCAAAACACCAACTCGCACTCGGCGTCTAATAGTCTAGACCGCTCCCCAGATGCCGCAACAGAATCCCTAACCCCATCTGCTGCAGCCTGCAGCTCCTGCTGTAGTTAACCTTTTAACCCGAAACCCAGCAGACTAGAAAGAACAAGTCGTGAGGTAACATTCTCCCCAACAAGCAAAGAAATGGACCTAGGAACATGGAGCGGCTGTCACTCCGCATACACCAACCCGGCTTTCCAATATCAAGTCCAACAATCTCAAAACGCCATCCGCAAACTCCTCGATTTTCACCGGCCCTCACCCATCGCCAACCCTCATGTGCCACCCATACCCGTTCCGATACCCGTCGGCATCAAGGATCACCGCATAAACTTCCCCTGGCTCCGCCGACGGGTTCCGACCAACATACACCGCATACCCACCAAGGCAACCGCAATACGCGCCCAATCGCCGAGCCGCCTTGTCAATGGGAATGTCATCGGGATTGAATCTCGGCAGCCTTGCGCAGCCGAACTCCCACTCAATGCAACTAGGCGCTTCGTTGCCCGGCACTAAATTCCAGTCCCATTCGGGCGAGAGGTATGATTCGAAAACCGTCAATCCCCAATTGGTCTAGAGTTGTTGTTGTTGTTTATTCATACTGTATTTACTCTGGCTAGAGTATGACAGGACCCTTATCCCCTCCGCCTCCGGGCGAGCCGGTTAGGTGGCGGAGCTCCCACCCGCAATTGGTCTAGAGTAGGTGGTGATAATATATCTCGTACATTTCAGCCCCCGCTCCTCCTCGGAGTTTTCAAAACGTCGCACTTGCAAGCTCGGTATCCTTCTTGTCCCGACACCGACTCGAGAACTATCAAATACCCCAATTCGTCTAGGTAGGGATAATATACCTCCTACCGATTGCTGCCACGGAGAGCGTGGGATGTATATACACGATAGTAACACAACAAGGGACGCCGTGAAATGATGACGAATTGACGGACTTCTTTGCTGTAGTATAGACTACGAGTGAAAATAAGGGAGGGAGAGAGGGAAGTAGGGGCTGTCCATGCTGGGGGGTTGGGCCGAGTGATACCCAGTGTAGTCGCACCAAGTTGATATGCCCGGAGAGACAGAAAGGCACACGCAATAAAGGAATGCAGAAGGCGGGTGAGTCTGACATTGAACATCGAGGATGGAAGGTATACTTGGGTACAATGGTGCTACGGTACATACTAAATTATTATCCTCCTGCCGCAGCGATATAACGGGCCAGTGGATGCAGAATTCACTTTAGATACGGGTATATTCATTACAGCGCTGGGTACACGAGAATTAAAATTTTATCGGTTTGCAAGTTAAGCTCTCATGTATCATTGGAGGTCAAGGTGGGTTAGGGAATCTGGAATCATGTCAACGTTCCTTTTTTTTCGCTTGTTTCGGGATTCAATATCCGCATCGACCCCACAGCTATTCTGAGACGTCATGTCAAAGGACCCCGGTCATAAGATTACCGATATATTGTGATTTTATGTTTAAACCATTCCCCTTTTGATCCCAAAGCAGGGACACCAGAAAACAAAGTATGACACGGAAGACATAAACTACCACGTTCCTCGAAGAGGCGGAGAAACATCTGCCCAATTTCCATTACCAGATCCACCAGCCGCAGGACTGCCCCACGAATCCTTGGCACCTTCCGCCGTTGTATTAGTTCCCCACCCATAGCCTCCCTTTTCTGAGTCTTGACTCTCGGACTCCTTCACTGGTTGGTGAACTGTTACTCTCAACGGGTAACCTCCTGTGCCATTCCAGCTAGGAACTGGGGATGCAACCTTGGCTTCCCATTTGAGCGGAGAAGGCTGGGGCGGCGCATGAGATGCTCTCACGCCATAACGTCTCTGAGGAGATGGACTGCCACCCCATCCCTCAACAGATGCTTTCTGAGGACTAGTAACACGTTCAGACGCGAGCGGTTTGGTCGAACTATTTCCCCTCCAGTCGCCAGAAGCGCCTGGAGAACGAGTAGCCTCTTCCGGCGCGGGCGATTGGATTGGACCGCCTCCCCACCCTTGGACAGAAGTTTTCGGAGAATCTATAACCCATCCTGGAGCAGGTGATTTGATTGAGTTGTTTCCCAATCCTGCCTCGATAGTTGGAGAAGCTTTCAGGGAATCGGTGGCCCATCCAGTAGCGGTAGGCTCGACCGGGTTATCACCCCATCCTCGGACAGACGCTTTTGGGGAATCAGTGGCCCATTCTGACGTGGTAGGTTTAGCTGGACTGTTACCCCATCCTGGGACAGAAGCTTTTGGGGAATCAGTGGCCCATCCTGACGTGGTAGGTTTAACTGGACTGTTATCCCATCCCTGGTCAGAAGCCTTTGGCAAGTCACTAGCCCGTCCTGGAGTGGTAGGCTTAGAAGTAATTGGTGACTTTGCCACGCCATTATCCCATCCCAGATTAGAGGCCTTCGGCGAACATGCACCCCACGATGGCACTGAAGGCTTAGATTCTTCCATGAAAATTGGCGAAGACTGAACAGGTATTTTAGGGGAGTCATTGCGTACTTTAGGACTTGGACTAATAGGACTGTTCCTACCGTAAGGGTAAGGACCCTTTATTGAGTTACCGAAGGATGTAGCCTTATTCCATGCATCATTTGAGGATGGAGCATTTCTCAACATAGAACTTCCCACTGGAGACGGTGTCTTCGGATTCCAACCACACCCAGACTTCTTCTTTGGTGTCTCAGGCCAACTACCGGGTACCGAGCCCCTCTTTTCCTCGGAAAAGTGAACGTTGTGTCTCTCATCCTGTGCGGGAGATGATCGTGAACTAGACGAAATAGTCTCAACCTTTGGTGGTTGGTACTGCATTGGTTGATTCGGATCCCAAGGGCCGTACGCGGGGTATGGCGTCGGTATGTGAGCGGGAAAGGAATGCGAGTGAGTAGATAGATGCCTGTATGCTGAAAAGCCGTAAGACGGCTGAGCATAGGTCGGACGAGGAGGTGAAGCACAGAAAAAATCATAATCTGCTGGTGGAGTATACCGCCTCGGAATAGAGATAGTCGAAGACGAAACACTTGACGTCGATGCCTGGCGGTGAACAGTGCGAGGTTGGCTATCTTCCATTGGGGTATATTGCTTCGGGATAGAGATGGTAGACGAGACGCTTGATGCCGATGCCCGGCGGCGAACAGTACGAGGTTTACTATCTTCCACCGGAGTTCCACGATATACGGCGGTGGAGCTCATCTCCTGGGTTGTTTCTGTTGAAAGTTATATTAACCATACTGAAGAACACATAGGTTTATACTTAAAACAAGGAGGATCATTGGAGGATTGTCTGGAAACATGGGATCATCTAAGGCCGCGTCATAGAAACAGGCAACGATGAGAACGGACATAGTTCGTCCGTACATCATTGCCAGACTCAGACACATGGTAACCATGCAATCCGATAGGAACATGGCAAACATGATGAATATATTCTAGAGAGCAGAGTGCTTACCATTCACATTCAGCATCATCTTATCGACCTCTTGCTGAACGTCGTCCTCAAAACGCTCATCCTCACGTTTTCCAAACCGACCGGAGAGAAAGACATGCTTCTCACTATCAGTCATACCGCGAAACACGGTTTTGGCTGTGCGTTCCTCAAGGCAGTCTTTACAATCGCAACTACGACAGGTATACTGACTTCCAGCATCCGAGGTTAAACGAGCCGTCTTATCCTTTGGAAGCTTCTGATGGCGGTTCCAGTGGTGGGTTTCTTGCTGACGGAATTCTGATTTGTAACCATAATGCCCTTCGCCGAAGTAGTAATTGTGGTTAATTGTCTGGTTCATGATCGGAGGAGCCGTGGCCAGTCGGAAGACTGAATGTTGATAATCTTGATAGCTGGGACCATATATCAAGGGAGGGGCGACTCGACCGTCATGAAATTGATTGTCAGGATACATAGCTTGCCTATTAGCTCCCTGGGCATAGAAACCTTGGTGAACGGTAGGAAATCTAGTAGTCGTATATCCAGGGGGCGAAAGGGCCGGTCCACGTGCGCGGGAATACCAACTAGCGCTCCCCATTCCTTTGGAGTATCTGTGGCGGTCAGCACTGTAACTTTAGACTACTGGGGAAGAAACGCAAATTCCGATGACCGACGAGAAGGACATCTCCCGCAGGCACAGCAAGCGAGCATGCTCAAAGTGGGCTTCGTTCTAGATAGATAGGGAGATTAGCTTACACATAAGTATTCCCGTAGTTGTTGTAATTGATGACAGTTGCAAAGGGTTCCTCCGGCCTCGATGACATCTTGTCGTTGGCGGGCGAGGTAGCGAAGGTGAGGATTTGGATAAAGATGAAGAGTGAAGAACATAAACAAACCAAAAGTCGGAAGCTTAGAGGGCCAATTCATGTTATTAGTCGTCAAGTTATTAGTCGTCAAGTTATTAGTCGTCAAGTTATTAGTCGTCAAGTTATTAGTCGTCAACTGTTAGGCACGATGTGAGGTGCGGCCGAAACGAGTTAGAACTGGTGTTGCGCTGAACACCGCTGAAGGCCGCCCCATGACCGCCACTGGTCACAAGAATTGTGTGCACTGGTATCCACACCACGGCCCCACACCCACGTGCCTGTAGTATGCTTTAGGATTTCGAACCTTTCATTTTCTCCGGGCAGAAAACACAGCAGGTCGCATATCCTGCGCAGCTTTCACCTCGTCAACTCCGAAATTGTGAGTGAGAAGCTGTGAGCGCCTACTGCCAAGGGACTCCCTACTCCCAGTTCACTGCGGTGATGTATCATGTCTCCTCCATGCCTCCCCATAGAATCCCCCCGAAGCAAGTTTTATTTTCTGCCATGTACGGTTGCGTTATTTGCTAACTTGAGGCAGTCAACCCGCATTCTCTTCGTTAATCGCTAATCATTAATCGCTAATCCATTATCCTCAAGGCCCGGTATTGCACAATATCCTAGTGAACCCTCTACTTTCTTCCGCCCTGTGCAGTAATAAACGGCGACTGGTTCGTCTTTTCTGCACCGCCATGCACCTCCCAATATCTTTCATCAATGTCACCTTCCAATACCTCCTCATCCCGCTCAATCTCGCGATGACAGTATGGATCGTACTCATGAATCACGCCTTTGTCCGTCCCACAGCGTTGACATCGTATCCTCTGCGCGCCAAAGGTTACTGGCAGTTCACTGTCATCTACCTATGTCTATGCTTATTCTCGATCCTCGTCGGCTTCGCAAACGTCTTTTTCGTTTACGCCGCATTCACAAAAATCCCTCGAAGGATAAAGAAATTCAAAAGTGCTAGTACGTTCTCATGTTGCAGGGAAACACCGTGTTACAAGGCATATGCGTTTGTGTTGCTGGCGTTGATTGGATCGTACGGGTTGATCGCATCGGTTGCTTTCCGGGACTTGTTTGCAAAACACGCCTACCAACATGAGTGTGATGGGTACAGGCTTATGGCAGAAATCTACGTCCAACCGGACTTTCCCCACTACGACGGGACGCCCGATTCACCTATCTACGATGCGTCCTCGAGCATTCACTTCTACAAGGAGGGCAGATACCGGTACACAATGGATCTTGTACGAGCATGGAACCAGTCGTTAGGTTTTGACAATATAGATGAATATAATCGGAAGCTGGATGAAAAGAGCTGGGGAAGTTTTGAGCTGGCTTTGAGGGCGCTAGACACCGAATCAACGACGACGGATGACAAGAAGGACGTAAAATACTTCAACGCAACTAAGATGGTAGAGGATCAGTCGAAAGGTGTCTACAACATGACAGCACCTGGACCGATTGCAAACATCTATTACAGCCTCCACAATTTGACATACTCCATGACGTTTACGAACACAACTGCCCCCGGACATCCCCCTACCAAAAGGTCGGGAGGATTTGCGCCTCATCCAATGGGCTTGTCCTTCCCCAGCCTTCAACTGGAGCAGTCGCAGAGTCGAGAATGGCGGTTCACTGATCACGTCTGCCTTCCACCTCGCGTAAGATTGAGAGGGAAATATCATGTTAATGATGATGTCTACGGTGACTTATCGTATGGGTGTCGCCGTTATCGGTATGTCTCGGGATAGATATCGGTTTCTTTCTCTACATCGCTAACCTGGGGATGAAATAGGATGTGTGCACTGAAGAAGACTGGGAATAGAGTCGGTATAGGCGGGCAAGATTGGTGGCAATGGGTGGAGAGCGTATGGCCGGTTGCTATAGGTATCGTGGCATGGGAGTTCGAGACCTTTGAAAAGTGTTGTCTGCGGAGGGATTAGCTGTAACAACTGACCGCCGTAGTGCAGGTTAGGTTTGAAGATGGGAGTTTTAAACAAAGGGCGGGTCCTTGGTTTCCAACCATGAGGATGAGTAATTCTTTGTGTTGTTCGATGTGTTTCAACTGTGAACAACCTCGAAACAAAGAAGCAACCAACTCCATGATAAACTCTATGATAAAATTGCAAAAAACACTACCGCGCTCTCTCCCGCCTGGTCTTGGATTTTTTCCACCGATTAATCTCTACGTTATATTTCACAATAGCTCAGAAACACAATAGAGGGGTTCGCTAGGTCTATATGGACATCGATTGGACTTCTTAACAAGAGGTTTATTTGATCCTACAACAACGACAACTGCAGCAACAATATCGGTGGGGGAACCTAGAATCTCGTTGCGGACACATCATCGAACTACAGTAAGTTTTCCCCCTCCCCACTCGAACCTTCTAACAAAACCCCAGATCCCAATCATGGCATCAACCCACATTATCCCCCACTTCCTCCCAACCCCCTCCGTCACAGCCCAATCCCGACTCGGTAGCACCCTCCTACTCCTCTTCCTCGCCGCCTTCACCTTCCGCTACCTAATCTTGCCATTCTGGATCTCCTGGGACATCTTCTACACAAACCTCATCTACGGCTGGTTCACCCTCTCCAAATACCTATGGTCAATCGTATTCCTGATCGCACACACCCAACGGATCGCAAGGTTTACCGCTGCCAGCCTCCGCGATCTCCGCGCGCATTGGGAGTTCTATCTCTTTGTTGCTACGGCGGCGTTCGTGGTTGACGGCGCGGTGGTGGTGTTGCGGGTACCCGGGTGGCTGCTGCTTCGTCATTGGCCGGTGGTGTGGCGGAGTATCTTCACGGGACGGTGGGACGCGGTGTTTGCGCCGCTGCGCGTGGTGGGCGTGCAATGGGGGGTATTGTGGGGGCTATGGAGTGTGCAGGGGTGGGTAAAGGGGCAATGGGTGTTGGTGGCAGTGTGGACAGGTGCATGGGTTTTGACCGGGAATTGGTGGAGGAGACGGGAGTGGTGGCCGACGGAGGTGGTGGGAGGGGTATATGGACATCGATACTCGGTTGTTGCGGTGGGTCATAGGGCGTATTTACTGTGGGTACGGTGGACGCCGTGGTTTTTTTTGACGGCGTTCGTGGCGTATTGTGTTGCGGAGTTGGTGCTAGGTAGGCCTAAGCGTTCGGTGCTGGAGATTTACAGTGACAGCAGCAGCAGTGATGGGGATGATGATGATGATGAGGAGGAGGAGGCAGTGGAAGTGGAGGAGGAGGAGGAGACAGAAACACAACAGCCCATTTCTCCACCACGAGATCGCCAGGGTCGCAACATGTACGACGAGTACGAAATCGAGGGGGTATCATCATCCGATAGCTCAGTGGTATCGAATACGCAATGGCGAGCGAAAAAGCTCGTCCGGAAACCAACAGACATGAATCAGAGCTTCCGCGACTCTGACAGCAAATCCTCTTCCTCTTCCTCCCCCTTTCCTTCCCCACCAAAACTGAAGAAGGCAGCCAAGGGGGCAAAAGTAGGGGAATTCCCACAGTGGGCTGCAAAGCCTCCCAGAAGCTCGCCGGGGCGCGATATGGCGGCTTCATTCTACCAGTACGATGAGGAGGTGGAGGTTGAAGTCCCGGATACGGTGCAGAAACGGAATGCACACAAGGCTAAGGCCGAGTTCCGACAGTTTCTACAGAACGCTACGCCGGAGATACCAAGACTTGGTCATACGCCGTTGGCGCCGATGTTTCCTATGCCGCCACTTCCGCCGCTCCCCAGTTGGTGGGGAAGAGGAGGGCGGAAGAAGGTGAAAAGGCGCAATGAGGATAGAGGGGAGGAGTATTGGGATCAAGGGCTGGAGGAGGATGAGGAAGGGAAAAAGAGGAGGGAAAAAGAGGAAGAGGAAGAGGCGGCACGAAGGCGGGAGAAAAAGAGGAGAGACAGGGAGGAGGAAGAGGAACGAAGGCGGAAGGAAAGGAGAAAAGAAAAACAGGAGGAAGAGGCACGAAAGAGGAAAGAAAAAGAGGAAGAAGAGGCACGAAGGCTGGAAAAAAAGAGGAAAGAAAAAGAGGAGGAGGAGCGGAGGCGGAAAGCAAAGGAGGAGAAAGAGAAGAAGGAAAGAGAGAAAAAAGACAAAGAGAAGAAGAAGCCTGACCACGACCCAAAGCCGGATGATCCCCCCAGCGATAATGACGATGATAAATACCCCCCTCCCCCTCTAGACCTACCAGCTCAAACTCCTGAGCCAGAAGAATACAGATGGGAACCACCACCACCCCCTATTCCGAATCCAAACCCGGAATCCACCCGATCAAACTACGACTTCAACGCCCGGAGATTCACGCAGGAGATATCAATGGAGGGCCTCTTTGATTCCGATGATTCCGAAGACGATGAAGAGTACACACCCGAAGACGGGAAGCGGAAACCAAAGATCCGGTACATCAAGATGATAAAACTATATCACGAAGACGACTCGGATCTTGATTACGACCCAGCAACGAGCACAGAGGAGGAGAGTGAGTCCGAATATGACTCTGAGTGGGAACTTCAATCAATTCCTCCCAATAGCGACCATTCGAGTGATGATGATTGGGAGCCCGCTGCTCCGAAGGTGACGCCGAAGAAGACGCCGACCAAAGCCGACGGGGAGGGAGTGACAGATGTCAGTGCCAAAAAGAAGGGAAAGGGAAGTGGAGCGGGGAAGAAACCAACAGATGAAGCACCACCACCAATAACAGCTCCAACGACCACCAAAAAGCCGCAAGCCGGGCGTAAAAAGAAACCCGCTGCGAAAGGTGGGGAACCCCTTGCCCACAAACGCCCCAAACCCCGTGGCGGCAGCAAGAAAACCCTTGAGAAGGAACCCACGCGTGCCAGCCGTGCCGTAACATCCGCAATCGGCAGTGCAATACGTATGATGCGGCCCATAACACTCCCGCCACCTCCGCCATCTCCGCCGCCGCTGCCGGAAGACCGGAGAGGGGAGCGGTTCGCGACACCAGAAGATTTTGAAGAGGAACATTGGCACAGGCCGCGAGTGGAGCTGCCGCTGGTAAGAAGTAGGTGGCGACGGTTATATTTGCTTGGTTTTCTGCTGTGTTTCTTTTGGTATCTTGTCGGGGATTTGTACAGAGAGCCCGAGGACTATTTGATAGGACCAGGATTGAGCGCTAAGGAGTTTTATCCGGTGAGGACGGAGCAGGGGTGGCATAGATGGAGGAATGATGAGGTGCAGGGCGTTTCTTATGATACGGGGGAGGTGGTGAGGTAGGGTGGGTAGTGCCGGCGGTGACTTGACACTTTTCGTAGAATTGTATGCAGTGTTAATGAGTGCCACTTATTTTCGACCGAGCGTGTCTTTGTACCCATATATTCTGTCAATTACACCCGTGGTCGAAGCCAAGGAAAAGAAGCTTTTGAGATATACACATCACCCGTCTTTCTCGTTCCATCACCACTCATCACTCAATCTCCCCCTACGCAGTCTCGTGTCTCATCCTCCCATTCTCGACATGCGATCTTCTATATTCATCAGCCCTACCTCCCGCCTCGAGCTGACTGGGTGTATACCGTTGCCTATACGGGTGCAATACCCCCTCCTCCTCCTTCTCGCCGCTGCGCCACGCACCCATTGAATCAATCATATAGACGCCGAAGGAGACGGAGAAGACGATCGCGGCGAGGAAGACGAGAGGGAAGCGGAGGAGGTAGACGGCGTAGTCGGCGGCGGCCGTCAGGGTGGGAGTTGATACGGCTACTGCTGGCATTGCTACTGAGTTATCAGCTGCTGGGGATATTGCGACTCAATTGAAAGAACCGGGTATCGGTGTACCTGTGCGAATAGTATTTCAAGGTGTGGGCAGGTAGGTATAGCTTTTAGAAGTTCAGCAGCACAGAGAGGCGGTATATTCTTCCAGTTCCTTACAGGACACTTTTCTCAACAACAGTCGGTGCGAGGGGACATCCCATAGCAGTTTATATTTATTTCCAGTTTCCTAAATTATCTGGTGGGTGTTGGTGGGTGTATGTGGGGGGGCTTGGTGGTGGGGCTCGGGAAATAGCTGTACGTGACGTTTCACTGGACACCGACATGCTGCGGTCGTGTTTCGTATCAGTGGTACCTGTTATTATTATCCCCCCTCCAGCTGCATCGCGCCGAACATGGACGTCGACCTTTGCGCGTGGCTGTATCTTATCGGCCGACCCGTTAGTTATTTTAACGTTCTCTGGGGAAATTCTTTTTCGTTTCTAGACTTGTCGTGTGTTGTTTCTGGCCCAGGTGTGGATGTGCAGGATCGATCGTGGCACGACAAGAGCCAAGATAAGTTTATCGCCCCCGTTGTCCAGACCGAGACGTCATGCGCGAGTGCGAAGCTGTGATTACACCTGCGTCATTCTTAACGGTGGACAAGTCCATCACCAGTTATAGAAAGTCCGCTGGCAGACTAGGTTGACAACAACAACTATATGATTTATGTATCTATATCTAGGGACATATACATTACGCAATTCCAAAAGCGCATAAAAACACAAAGCTCCCGCACTCATTCACCCCCTTCCATCCTCGAAAACTCCCGCTCTAGTAATCACCTACAAAAACCCCGTCCCAAGCACAACCATGCCCACTGCCGTCCCGAGGCCTAGAGCCTGAAAGTCTACCGTCCCCCGGCCGTGAGAAGCCGCCCCCGAAGGTAATGCAGATGAAGCTGACGTCCGAGCAGTCGACGATGCATGGGTGGTGGTTGAAGATGATACTGCTGGGCTGATAGACGGTTTTGAGGATGCGGATACGGATACGGACGCGGAACTAGATGCGGACGTGGATTTGTGTGTGGAGGATATTCTTGCAGTCGACGATGCATGGGTGGTGGTTGAAGATGATACTGCTGGGATGATAGACGGTTTTGAGGATGCGGATACGGATACGGACGCGGAACTAGATACGGACGTGGATTTGTGTGTGGGGGATATTCTTGCAGTCGACGATGATGCAGCTTTGTGGACAATGGAGGATTTTGAGGGATGGACAATGGACGACGATGATCTAACAGCATGGTGGACAGATGACAATGTTGAGGATGCTGATACTGATGCGGTCGTTACCGGAGCTAGTGTCTAGAGTTAGAAATTGCCCAGGAACTCGGGTTGGGGTAAGTACAGATCTCGTCGGTCTTAGTCTCTACGCCGAAAAATTTAGGGGCCTTGAACTTGATTGACTCGGCGAAGGCGGTGGATGTGAGCAGGAGGATGAGAAGGAGGCATCCAGTGATTCGGGCGAAGGTGGTGGTTGATGCCATTGTGTAGTATTGCGGATTGAATTGGTATGTATGACACTGTCGATTCGGGTTCTCCCTGGAATTGCGGGTTGGACTGAACTGATTGCAAATACCGCTGGATTCGCGGAAGTACTTATACCGCCCTCCCTCACCGGTACCCAGAGGTACTTGAGGCGGTGTATGTACCTGCACCATAGACCCGCATAACAAACACGGTGGTGATCGCTTCACCGGAAGCGAGGGCTAAGCTTCTGGAAGTGCCGGTGAGTGTATGCGCAGCCAATCACGACACTGCGCCCAGGCTATGTTTAACTCTTCGTGTCGCTTAGGTCGGCAAGGGGGCTTATATCATATTTACGTACCCTACAAGTGGCGGCAAAGACACGGTTTTTGAATTCCTGCGCTCATCTTCACCATAATTTCCCCTCTAATAGTACTAAGTAGTCTCGGAGTGTTCGAAACTTCTCTTCGGTAGGTTTCGGCTTTGTCGTCGCGGCGAGGACTTTCAGCTTAGTAGTTAGAGTACCTCCAACCGCACTATTGTACCTGGTACTCTTTGTATGGGGTGAATTCCTGTCGCGGTTAGTCTCATGCTTAGATACTCTACTCCAGAGCTCAGGACTACTTACCTACAGCTGCGAACGTCCAAGAGTTGAATGAAATTGGAGGCGTTTTAGTAGTAAGACCGCCAATGAACGTATGAGTCGTGATGAATTTGTAAGTCCTAGCACTATTATTCTAACTTGAATTGATGCTAATGCTTACTATGTGGAGTAAACTGAACCGTAACGAGCAAGTGTTATTCTTATTCCAAACGGCCGATGAGAACCGCATGAAAATCTCAGAACTAGAACGAACAAATGTATACCTGGTAGGTATATCATCCATATCTAACTAACTGTAGTATGCTAATGTTCCTAGGTACCCTATGTCATAGTCATAACAGGAGTAGTCGTAAACTGCGCCTCCAGACATGCGAGGGAGCTGGGAATCTAAACTGCAAAGGCGGATTAGGAGCTTGGAACAACGTTCTTCGAAGGTCGGAGTGCTTATTATACAGCACCCGCCAGTATTTCTGCCGTGCGTTCTAAGGTAGAAACCCACTAGATACAGAGCTATGGAGGTCCTCTTATCATAAGACGAGTCCTACTAAATGGTCCAAAACGAAATTAAATTCAAAAAACAAATGAATGCCCCATTCTCCAACTCCCATGAATGAGGGTCAGGAAGAAACACACGTCAAAAACGCCAACCCTCCCCTCGTCATGACACCTAAGTCCCAAGTCCCCGGCGTTTAGTTCCTTACGAAGCCCAAATCAGAACACTAAGGCCGAGACCCGAGCGAGATTCCGCGCCCGCTGTCTTATATGCACAGGCAAAGCAGGGGCCTGACCCCCGCCGTACCAACGCACTCTTACCTCGGTACTCTTGTCGGTAGCGTTAATCACAATCAGCCCATTGTCGGCATAATCTTCCAGGGTCGCATCCTTCAGATTCCGGATTCCTCTATAACTTAGGCAGGACTCTCAAATGTACTTGACGCAAGCCGGCCGGCCCACTTCTGCAAGGCGGTGTAGTCACAAAGACAGGGTTCGTGTACAGATTGTATGTGATAGGTTTGCCGTTGTCGAGACTTTGCCTGATCCTGTGTCTTAGTTTTGTTACTGTAAAGTCTGGAATGAGGTCGCCGATACACTGAGTCACCGAATAGACTCACAAGAAGACTCATACACAGTAACTCACTCGCCACCCGCTACCCCACCGAACGCCACCTCGAACGCCACTCCACCATCTCCGCGGAGCCTCCAGACTCTTCATGTATATAAAGGCATAGACTCTACCGTTAGATAGACTTCGTCTTCACTATAGAAAGTAATAGGGTTCAATCTTGGCCTCCGAGAGATTACGCATGTTCGAGCGAACTTCACATCCAGCGGGAGCTTCACGCAAATGCTTTGAGCTCACACACTGACACCTGCCGGATAAGTGGCTCCAAGACTCCACTGCGATTCGTTCGTAAAATCTCTAATCGAGAACCTCATCCGTTTGTATCTGCAGGCTGTCCCACACACTGCCTGAGCGGATCTCGTTTTGGAGGCGCTACAGGGCGAGCTTTAGATGAATTTATTTAAGATGAGGTTCTTCCAGAGGACATAGACCGATCCAACCATCGATGCTCTTGACACCGGGAAGGCATTCCGAGAACTGTTCGTGACCTCCATTAGCTTCTCTTTGGTAGGGACAAGCCGCAATCAAAGTATTTTGGTATATTGATTTCCTTGTAGAGAGAATGAGTGCAATGTACTAAGCGGGAATCAACTTATATGTTCATCCACTTGCCTGAAAGGACCAGTCCGAAGATCCAGTCGTAAAGATCGAACGGAATTGTTTTGCCGTAACGGAGGTCACTGTAGACGTCTTCAACGGCATCGCAGGTTTCATTCAAGTAAGGCCATTTTAGAATCTCGGCAAATTTGAGGAGTCCTTCGACCTGTTTCTCGTGGACAAGTGAATAAGTCTGCATTATCTTGCATTCCAGATCTCACTTATCATCCCATGGGTTCTTCTCCTCCTTGTTAGCCAACTCTTTAACTTCCTGCTTGCCTCCTCATAACCCTTCTACATCTTCTCGGTCCCATCGTCAGGCGAAATTTGAATTGCATTGTTATACGCGTCCATCGCCGCTCGAGGGTTTCCCAGTGCCACGGTAATTTTGCTCCAAGCTTTCGCACACGTTGGATTAATCTCCAACGCAGCTTCCGCATCTGCTCCTGCCTTTCATGCTCACCCTTCCCTGAATATGCAGCAGCTCGATTTGCCAAGAGCACTGCGTTTTTGGGTGTAAGCTGCAAAGCTTCCGAATACAGATCTATCGCTCTTCTTAATCATGGTATTCTCTTGAATCTTCAACTCCTCAGCTTTCGTCTCGTCAGCCGTTTTCTCGGATTCACCGGCCTCTGCCTTCTTTGCTTCTTCTTCTTCCCGCTGCTTCCTGGCCAATTCCCTCGGCTCCCTCCCTGAATCGTGGTCGACCAAGATAATTTCGACGTTACTGAGCCAGAGATCAGAGACAATCAACATAGTTTGGATCTGGAGCGTGAATCCCGAGATTCCAGCATCAGGAAAGTTCTCTATTCTGTACGCTAGCTCCTTTCCTAGGATCACCTGCTAGAGGAAATTCATGAATCAGATGTCACCATTAGCTGAATCCAGTGTCGTAAGGGAGATTCTTGACGTCCTGGAGAAGTTTGCAAACACGCCTGATCTATTGAGGAGACGGTAGAGGTTGGAAACAACGCTCGTGGCTTCCCAAGCACGATTTGGGTCAATCCATTTAGTTCTAAACGTGCGAGATATTAAAATCATGAATCATTATATAAATCCAAAATAAGAACAGGCCTAATCTCACCATATATTCCCCATGAACTCCTTCAGATCATCGCTATCTCTCTGCGGATTCCAGCCTAACTTTCCACTTCCAAGCCTGAGCTCATGGATTCAGCGCAATAACTGTTTAGCTGGTATCTTCGGTAGTTCATCGGCATGCGAGAATATCGTCTCATGCCTGGGTTTTCCAAAGCGATCCTCATGGTCTCAACATTCGAGTGTGTATCCTTCGACAGTTACTGTCCCGGGATTGACGTTGTCATACTTAGGTCGCTTTCGCAATCTAGAAACAACTAGTCTTTCGAAGTTGGAGACTCGTAGTTGTCTCGCCTGCGCTGGGGTTTGATGTACTTCTTCCGGCGGTAAAGATCTGGTGAGGAATTAGTAACCCTTTGTCTTGACACGGCCTTATAAATAGCAGCCATTCGAGCATCTTACATGTTCTTCCCGGACTGGGTTAGAACATTGAACGTGGCTCGAGGGTATCTGCATTAAATTGAAATCACTTACCGAAGGCATGCGGCATTACTACGAGTTCCTTGTCTCGGCTACCCCGAAAGGAAAAGCCCGTATCTCCGCTTTTGTCCCCCTCCCAGCCAACATAGGACCAATAATGCGCAGTCCACTCGCCGTTCACGTGTATGCTGCAATATAATGAACCTTGAACTTTCTTCCTGACAAAGGCGTCAACTTTTCCATCTCTTTCTCGAAGAACGTTTTCTCAGGCCCCGCGGTATCATCAGAGCCAGCATTATCGGCGTCTATTCGAACGGCTGTGGTCACAAGTAGAAGAGCCTCTATAAGACTATCTAGTCCTGTCGTAGCTGTTTTTCCGAGGTTTATGAGATAGACATTAGCCGTCTTGGAGATCTCTCCATGCTCGTCGGCAGCTGCTTGTGGAAGTAATTGCATGGTACGAATCTCGTTGCTCTCGCCAATTTCGTCACGAATCTTGTCCGCCGCCCTTCTAGTGACGTCCGGGAACAACATTAAAGCCCTTGATTTCCGCAATAAGCGCGAGAAACTTCACCCGTCACTTATTGCCAATGTAACTTTGCGTTTTAACGGCGCTGCTTGCTGGTTCTCCTTAGCAGATTTCCTCAGCCCTATACTGGCGTGCTTTGAAATTAATCCCAAAAGGAATTGATGTTCGTCAACACCACTCGCCGATAAGGCTGAACCCGACGACGATGACTCTAGAGGAGAGGAAGAAACCGTCTCCTCTTTCAGACCGTACTTCTTCCGAAGAGCATCCGCATTGGCAAAGACGTTCTCGGTACATCCAAGTTGCCACATTACGGTACTGCGAACATCTTCCTGACCAGTCTTTGATCGATTGAGAGACATGGATTTCTCTAGTCTAGCTGAGCATCACTCAAACCAACAACTTCGCCCCACATGATTAGTCTTATCCTTTCAACTTCGAGCTTGACACTCGCAATCACGTAGTCCAGGCTATAATTTCGATCGCTGGCTATAATATCGAATGCTGCCACACAAGTCTGCCATGTGCCTATGATGCCCTGCACATGGCCTGCAGATTCCGTCATGATTGTAAAGAGGGCACACCGAAGGAATAATTGACAAATGAAAGATACATGCCCAAAGGAACTGGGGTGCAGTGGTTGGTAAGCATCCGTTGGTGTTCGTTCAACGATAAGCTGGTAAGAAGGGGATGAGATTGCAGGGGGCGTGGGCCGTGTTGCCGGTTCCCTGGAGAGGGGCCCGGTGGTGTTCGTGATGTTATTCCCAGTTTATAACAATGTGTGCATATCGCTTGTACTACCAATAATATGGTAGGGTAAGAATGGTGGAGGGACTTGAGTTAGAGAGGGACCGTCAAAAGCTCACAGGCCTAACCGGCCGCAAGATAAATCGTGATTTATCATCATGCGGCAGTGTACTCGGCAAGTCCGAAAACGGAGGTAGCAGTGTATACGAACTTTGCAGCCCGAGACGTCTCGTGTAAAGGTAGCCCTTTTGTACAGTGATACCGGCTATGGCAGACAAGGAAAGGACCACCACAGCGCCCTGCCTAAATACTACAAGAGATGTGCTGGCCTGTGGCCGGTCTGGCAGATGATAACGGAGCGGGCAGCGAAGCGGAAATGCACGTGTGATGAAGAAGCATGGTACCAAGATCAACCGCGTTTGCAAGAAAGAAGTCGTGTGTATCATTCGGTCAGCCTGAGTTAATGGCGCAATTGCCACGAGACTCCAGTGCTTGGGGCGGATCGGCCGCTGCGTGGCCTTCGGACTTCGCACCTCCGTCTCATGATGCAGGGCGTTTTACCATGCCTTGTACTGCACTGAGGAGCATCTACCACCTCTCCATCTCATCCGGTGGAAATAACAGCGCCGCAACCGCGAACCCAGCAGGCAGCGAGGTCACCAAAACCCGCACCTGTTCATTTGTCACGCAGTAAGGACCTGGTAGTGGGAACATACCTGCATCTCCTCGATCAGGCGAACAAACTCCTCCCGTTTCTCCGGATTGACCCTTTCCTTAACTGCCTCGTAATCATAAAATTTGAGAGCAGCTAACATAGCTTCACAATGATTTTGCCAACAAATCCGGTTGACCAACGTTCCCACTTGTCAGCGGTAAAGAGCGCTCACTGATCATTCACTGATTGGATTTTTCCAGCCTCTTTATTCTTTATAGAAGCAAGTGCCTGGTCCACAGCCTGGAGTTTTTGGCGGCTTCTAGCTGCGGGCCGGCAGATCTTCGAGAACATGAAATAATAGCTGGTTTAAAGACGTCTGTTTTCTTCTTCGTTGTTGACTCGAATTCGAGGGTCCAAATTTGATCAGGGATTTGATGTTTTTTGTGAAACCAGTTACAGCTCCCGTCCACTGCATTGACAGAACTAGCCACTTCAAATAGCTCGCAATGGTTTTCCTAAGCAGCCCGGCCACGATCTTTCCGCCAGCCCTTAGTACAGGCCAGACCGGGCCACCATATCAAAAGCCTACGCTACAAAAGACTACAGGCTTTCAGATATCTGAGGCAGCCCACAGATCCGGCTGGCCCGGCCTCAATTCTGGAGGCCTGCCTCTGGCGGAGGCCAGGCCCGGTTTCATGCAGGCCAGCCGGGCCGGGCTACTTAGGAACACTGAATGGGATCAATGATGGTTGCGGATTCCAACACATACTCATCCCCAAGAGCGTTTCTATTGTCCTAAGAGAAATCAGTACTATTCACAATAGACAACGCACGCAAGAAACCCACCACAGGCAGGATACCCTCGCCTTTCTCTCCCCCGCTACCCGCCGCAGCCTCATCCGCAAAATTCTGGAACCAGTCTAGGATAGTAGGATGATTAAGATGCAAGCAGAAACTGGTACATCGATTGGTTAGGTCCGCGAGCACCTTGGCGCATCTGTCAATTTCTCTAAGATTATTTATTGCGGCGAAAACCACTTTCTACTGCTTTCCGTTGCCGCAGACCTTCATATAGAGTGTGGATAATGCCAACAAATTTTTGTGAAAGCCATTTAGAATTTTTCCAACGAAGCTATGAAACTGTGGACTTGATTCAACATCGAGGACAACCTGGCTTTTGTTATCCAGATGGAAATCATAACCGTATACGCGCGATGTTGCATATGATACTCTCGTTCGCCGTGGCGACCTTCTGCGATAGTCCTAGGTTATCATTATCGATGGCAACTTCGACGAAAGTAATGCAAGGCTGATCAAATATTCAGTGAGAATTTGGTAATATCTAATCTATGTATATGCATGAAGCGACGTTTCAAATCATTGAAGAACTTTCAGCAGGCACTGTAGATACGTAAAGTGCCGCATCGTTCTTCTTATCGGCATCTCCGCTAAGATACAAGTCGCAAAAACTCGCAAGCTGTGCAGCGCAGCTCCTAAACCTGAAGGGCTACTCCAAGGTCACTCATCAATAACAGAAATATTGTAGACATTGGTGGTGAATCAACCTACTTGTATATAAATCATTGAAGCCAATCCTCGCTAAATTTCCGTCTAGGACTTGGAGTACCTATGCGGGACGGAATTAACATGCTTGGGTCCTCAAATTTATCTGTTCCTCCCGTCCTAGTCGATGCTGGGTAGGATAATACCACCAGAGATGTGCTACGGCGGATACGCCACCTTTGTTGCAGCATGTAAGCAGTGTAGCGAGCTTGTCTGCCAGGCGCAGGACGCGGTAGTCGGAACCTGGGCGAGACACGGCTGGGTGGACCAGCTGTTGGCTGACGATTGAGCAGAAGGTCGAACCTGCACGAGTCAACATGTCAAGCGCGTCTATGGTAAGCGGCGGAAGGCGTTCATCGGTTGCTGCACAATTGGGATCAGTTGCAATTAGACTCTGCTCCAGCTCGTGTATTGTGGCATTGTAAGAGAAGCTGCCTTTATGGAGTATGTTCCAGTACCCAGCACCAAGCAAACTACTTACGATGCTCTGCGGGGTGGAGATAACAGATGATGCGCGAGGAACTTGTGTAACCTAAACCGCATGCGGCTCTGCACGACACTCTGTTCTGCATGCCAAGGTCCAAAAGCCCGTACCACATGGCCACCCCCAGTTGTCATCCACAGCTACTAGAACCGAAAGGTATTTCTAGATATAAACCCGAAAGTCAAGAACTCCCAAACCTATTTCCGTTGATCCAAAGCTCAGAACGAACGTCGCGAAAGTTTTTTACGGTGGTTATCGTCGTTTTCCGTAGCCACCCACCGCAGCCCATTAACATACACGGTCGGTTTCACAAGACGCATCGACACAAGAAGCCCTGCATACACCCTCACTCGGGAAGTTACTATCCACATTCAAATCGCTACCCACGCCTGTGGATGTTGGAAAGCATGATAAGCATCGCTGATACTTATAGGGCGCTATTATCGGATCCCAGGGGGTACTTTTAATATCAGAATGGCGAAAAGGATAACTATACTACAACTTCACCGGGTGAAGGGTGCAGCGGTTTGCTCGAATAAGCATAATACTTACCATGATAGGAATTCACCCTGTATGGAATATTGGGATGATGGGAACTTCACAGGTTGCATGACTAAAACAACCAAGTATATCTGTCCTTCGGTACGACTCATCACGTCCCACTTTCCACTCGCCGCCAGAGCCCCAAGTGCTTGCCCCACTTGTCGTGGTGGGATATCTCCAAATTGAAGGCGGGGGCTGGTGATAGCATATGTATATGGATGAGTGACCGCCTGTGTTTGTTCGGGGCAAGTGACAGCGCGTAATTACCGGCAGAACAACGACTGGAACATTTAAAGTGGCATAAAGAGAATGACTATTAGGGGGAGTAGGATACTGATGGCGGTGGCTACGATCATGAAAGGAGATGCCCCGTCCTATAAAACAAAATATCAAGCTAACAGTTAATCATTTGCATCTAGGATCAAGCCTATAATTTCGGCCATCGCAATAGTTTCCGCCCGTTTTATTTCTGTTTCACGGTGATGGTGGTGACATAAGTACTTAGGTACGTATCGGTGAAAATGCAAATCTCGATTCTTGCCGGATGCCTGCATCAGATTTGGTCACTTCCCGGGTAGTAGATGTGCCCTCAATGTGATATATGGCTAAGAAATGCATCTGTGTCGATCATGATTGGATTCTAAGCTTTACTCGACGGCCTACTAGAAAAGAAAGCGGCGAACACTGAACTCGACTAGAGGATGCTGCACCAAAACATCATCGGATACGAAATGGGTTGCACAGAGCTGGAAGAGAGCTACTAGTAATGGGGGATGATGATACCGGTGACTTCAAATCATGTGGTGTGGTTATCTTTTTGGGGTGTGACAGACTCCAGTGTGGCCAGCAAGGTGCACATTGCAAACCAACCTCAACATTTAGGTTCGATAGTCGGGGCTTCTGCGAGAGAGGAGTAGCGGATACCATGTTGTCCCGCCCCCACATTCCTTCTGCAGCGCTCCGAAGATATAGAACAATATGAGATCACATATGGTTCGCTGTGGTCTCATCATAAATCAACGCAGTTTGTTTCAGCTAATGTTGTCCCGTATGCTTACTGTTGTGGGTTGCATGCCGCCTCGAATTCTGCGTCAATGTCGGTCTTCTTTGGAATTCGGCGCTACTACTCGCTGCCGTCGGATACCAACGTTGCTCTTGTAATGGGGCTGTTGGCAGATTCGCAAGCTTCGGGCGTGGTGGGATGAACTACGATCCATGTGGAATCTTTCCTTGAGCAGCAGCAGTGCCGTATATTCTGACCGTAGCATTGTGCAGATTGCAAACCCGACTTCAACAGTTTTTTCATTCGCCTTGAAGCCCCCTAACTCGCATTGTAGCATCCAGGAGAACCAGACGAATGGAAAGAAGCGTGTACAAACAGTTCATCTACGTATGCCACACGTAGTACGAAAATAAATCCGTGCTGGGCCAGACTAGGTGCATGGTGCAACCAGAAAGTTTAGTTATAGTATGAAATGCCGGATGTTAAACTACCTGCCTAGTCCATCGAACGATGGTGTGCAGAAACCCCGGGATTCGGGGCTATTGACGTTTGAAATAGGTCTGATGATAAGGAATAAGCATGCCGAGTGAGAACCTATCGGTTAAAGCTTGCATTCGCAAGAACGAGCTGGCCCTGGATTATACCGTGACCCTGTTGCTCTGAATTGTTATTGTCCTTGTGGCAGAGCTGCAAACACTGTCACAACGGCACTCATGATCAACCTTGGCTAGTTATCGGGTACTAATACGTGCAGTTAATCGATTCTGTCTGCAACAGTCTCTACCTTCCCCACGCCGCTCGTTGGTTCGCCAGTTGCCAGTTGGATATACGAGACCATAGCGGGGCGGGGGTTGAACAAATTTTCAGCGAGCTAATGCAATCCTGTGTTCGGGTCAGAGCTCAGTCCTGAAGGTGTCAAACGTCGACTCGGAGCGCCATTCCGCGCTCCTTTCACAGCTGTCCTGCAATCTCCATCGTCAGAATTCGAGATTGCAATCGCAAATGTTGGCAACGATTGCACGACCACACCTAAACAAAAGTGGTGACAGCAACCTACAATTTGACCAGGGGTTACAATCTTTAAGGACAAAAGTATGACATGCGAGTCAATGGGAGAAGTCTGTTGGCGAAGATGTGCAACTTTGAGTGTCAGTATTGGCCCAAATGGTACATAGAGGAGAAGTACCGAGTTGTTATACCGATGGTTCAAACCCAACGCCCGCATGGACAAATTGAAAATCCAGCGGCAGCTAGAGTACTCACCGGTATCAAACAAAAAGGACTCCTAGGAATGGATGATAATGTTGCCTAGGTAGTCTCTTCCGACTTGATTTTATTTGAATGGCTTCGTTTCAAATTGCGGCTTTTGGTTCGCAAGGACTTCCCGTTGTTCTATTGCGGCCAGTTCTGGGAAGCGAATGGGGGGGGGGTGCACCTTCCCGCGGGGCGGAGTTTGATGTGATCACGGGTAAGCTGGCGTGCGGGTACGCTAAATAGCGGTAGGCTCAAGGGGTTATAACGCTATCGAAGGTCGCAATAGGTGGGCTCCTATAGATAACAACGATACCATCTCCCATGAAACGGTAGAGAACATCCAACACGTCTATTAGGCAGTGTCTGCGAATAGAAGGAGATGTCTAACTCTCGATAGAAGGGAGGTACCTGTCCCCTTTCTGTATAAATCATCTATATGTCATTGAGAGAAACATGAGCAAACTTTGGATTCCGATAGAAAACAATGCCAACTCTTCTTATTAGCATTAGAATTTGTACAGGGAGTTAAAGCTCACACTTTGTTTGAGCTAGTTGCTCGGCTACCCATTTAGGTTTCCCGCTCCTTTTGTTATGGCATTGTATACAATCATTGGGTTTCCTGTATTACCTTGATAGGCCTACCCATTCAATGGGAAGCGCCCAGTCCAATATGACAAAAAACCTGCCCAAATAGGAGCACGGGAAGCTATCAATCAGGCTCCCGAGCTTAACTCCGATCGATTCTCAGTTTCACATTCACAATTACCAAAATTCGAAAACCAGGAGGTTGGAAATGGGTCGCACATATGCTAGTAGGGGAGTATGATCGTAGTACACGAGCTACGTTAGATCACTTTAGCAAACGCTGGGGTCGGTAAATACATAAGTCGTTTTCAACAATATGTTTCAGACCACGTCACATAATTCTTCGACCACAGCACTCCAAGTGAACCCCACGCAAGGATAGATGGCTAGTAAAGAAATAAATGCTTTTCAGTCCATCAGGTCGTATCCAGCCGTTGGAATCGAGGCTAGACAGGGACAGGGACATTGATTGTAAAGACCATCGGCCGAGGTAGACTCATCAACTGCAACCCAAATCGGCGACCTAATAGTTCGATGTACGCTCATCTCAACGATCCGGAACAACCCTAGAAAGTTTACAGGATGGTGGAGGGGTTTCCTTGAACCCATCGTGGCTAATGGAAATGACCGCTTGTGGAGCAATGTATGAACATCATTATGCACAGCCAAAGTGTTTGGGTCGAAATATCCTCACGATCGTATCGTCCAAAATTATTTTGGTTTATTAGCACCAAGGGGATTAGAATGCTCGGATTATCAAACTCACAATCTCCACCGTACAATAGTCGGTGTTCTGAAGCGGCCGCACTAAAGATCGGTCGATTCAGGAGAACCCGGACTACAGATCTGCAGATATTTAGCCGCAGCCCTCGGCAAACTACCTGGGTCGTTATCGTCCGCTGCAGGAACCGATACCGATATAAAAAAGGGAGCTGGTGGGGGGTTTGTTGACATTATGTGGGTATAAATGTATAAGAAGGAGGAGCTGAAGTACGGGAACGTCTGGGGATATTGGAAAGTGAGAAATAGAATGAGCTGATGCGGTCGGGAGATAATAGAGGCGGTCTGGTGATGCTGCCTCTGGACCCGTCATCACAACAAGCAAACACGGCAACCGCCAACTTGGCTCGCATGTCAGGGCAACACGAGTGGTCATATTCAACTTGAGTATGGTAGGAAAAATCGGAACCCATCGGCGGGATATCTATTGGTAAGACAAAAAGATTGGAATATGTCTGGGCTCGTGCGGGCGAATCAATATCAGTTACCATAACAAATCGAGTTGTTTTCTCATTGCTGACCACTGCTGTTAAAACAACATTTCAGACCTCCCGCTTATTTTCCCGACTTTTCGTAGAGTACCATATCCGAATAATGTGAGTCCTAGTGAATGGTCGAGAAAGATGTTGTATGACGCAAGATGTCGTATGACGGGAGATGGAGATGTGGGGTGTATGGAGATGACACTGCAGATCGATGAGATCGATAAGATCGTGGAGATGATGATCATAGATTAGACCACAGCTACTCTTGCCAGAGAATACTCGTAGACTTTTTCCCATTTAATCGCAAAATATCGCTTAGATCTGCAACGTGATTTCATCCACCATTCGGTACGTCCCTCCTCCAAGTCTTAGCTTTATATATACTCTTGCTAATTGTAGCAGGAAGGTCATGGCTGGTGCTGCGATGTATCTCTGTAAAGAACCTCTAAACCTTTACCCCCTACGTAACTTCCAAGCGGGGCAGCCAAGTCTTCTCGATGTCTTTGCTGGCTCTGCAGCGCCAGTTACGAGTTCCGAAAGCCATGTGCCGGCAATGACAAGAGCGGCTTCATATGTGACGGTCTATATCTAACTGGTATACGAATCTAAGGTCAACGGGCGACTGGACTGGCCGCTTCCGGTAAGCTGTCGATGAACGGTGGCTTCGTTCAAGATATCGCGCTCGCCAAACTCAATCCCTACATATGCTTCACTAATTCCAAGTGCTTCGAAGCAATGGCCCCTAAACGATTGCTCCGGTCAATAAAGATAGAGGAGGGTTCAGTGCAGATAGCATGAGTATTCTGTGCAGGAATAAGGGCCTGTCCGGCGACACGGCAGGATGACGTATATATCGAGCACATTGAGTTCGGTTAGGTGGAGTATGTGAGGGCACCAGGTTGGTCCGTGCGTAGGGCTGGATGTGAGATGTCGGTCTTTACAGGGGCTGTAACGGTCGAAGTTGATGTTCTACCATAGAGCTGTTGCCACGTGCATGCAAGGGAGACGTAATGTCTACATCACTCTCAGTGACCTCCAAAAGTTTTAGGATTTATTACGATGGTGGGTTTTAGCAGCGGTGGGTATGAGTTATGGAATCGTTTTCGATGTGCAGTGGCGGGCCTTGGGTGGTATTTATGTCGTTTTGTTTGCGTGCGACTCACTGGAGCTCAGGCTACATGATGCAATCACTGAAGGCGTAGAACGGCGAATTGGGCCATCCAGAAGAGCGAAGATTGGCGACGTATCCACAGAAGGTGCATCTACGGAAATGGTTTCGACACCGCCGAAGGTAAGAGGAAGTATGCAGCCATACTGTGGTGTGCAATTCGGGCGTCCATGCTGTACCATCTCAACGCCAGAGAGTTCTCCGGAGCTGAAAACGTAGGTTGAGATGATATCAATGAGTAGTCGTAGGAGTAATCATATTTTGGGTATTGGCGACTCTGTAGATTGATCAAGCCCTTAAAAGAAATGTCGCTTTACGAGCTGAAGCTGGAATTTTCATGTACATACAGTACTAAAAGAACTGTATAGGGATAATCGCTTATTGGTTGAAGAATAGAGGCATACTAGACTACGATGTCTAGAAGATGTAGGTAGTACGGATGCTAGTTGTGCGAATATACGGAGCTCTTCGTCGCAAGCTGTATGCGCGATCGACCATTTGTGCATTTTGTGAGGGTTATGCCTGCCGATGGGACGCCAGGGCGCTTGTGGAGTCACCATCCGGTATTGGGCTCCGGCCCGCAATATACTGGTGGCACTATTTCATTACTACTACAACCAAACGCTAACACAAATGAAAGAAACACTCCCCATCCAACGAACCATAGCTACTGTGCCTCACAGCTACCACCCAGTGCCTCCATCCACCGAGCTCTACCGTCATTTGAGGCCCCTGTGTGTGTTAGGTCCTCCCCTCGAATCGAAGAGTCGAAGCCGCACTCAAGCAGCGCTATTCGATCCACGCCTCCTTCGCACGCGCCCGAGTATCCTGTCGCAGGTCCTAACGATCCCCGACGCAGCCGCCAGGTTACAAAACTTCCATTGGAAGGCTAGGGAAGTAGCCAGTAGGCTGTAGGTGGTTGTACTCTACAGTTGCTTAAAGCGCGTACTCTATTCAGATCGATAACTACAAGCCAAACGTACTCCAGCGCACTTGCCTCGAAACCACTATGTCCGAATATCAAAACCTTTCTTGCGACGAGGTAATCGACACCCTTACCCGGAAGACTCTGATAGTAATTGAGTGAAAGGTTTACCAGTGGCTTACCCACACATTGTGCGCTGTCTACAAGTTGGAAACTTTGGAGCGGTTGAAGTGGTCACTGGGATATCGCCAATGGGCGACGATTTAGAAGTACTACCACCGCCGACTTCACTGGCAGGGAGTCTCGACTACCTACATACACTTGGGTTCAAAGCCTGCCGCTGGAAGACAACAACGAGTCTTGATTTTACCGTCTCGCGAGTCATTACCTACGCCATAACAGATGTTTTACGAATCGCAACACGCATTTTGCTTGCAAACATAATGTTCCCTGTTAACAACGACGAATATCCTCCTAGACCTCAAGTATATCGACTTGGAGGCTCCAGCATTGTCGGAGAGCATTCGGATGGCGAGAACGAAGTTGTCGGACAAAGTGTGGACGGTCTTAACAATTGTGTATTCCTTCAGTATGCCTCTCTGTGTATTTGTGACATAAGCGTTCCTTTAAAATTCTGGTACAAATATCCATACAAACGCCTCCTCATCCGATGTTAATATGACCTCAGACCCGCCTGCTAGTACATACTCCTTCAACGCAAAGAATGAACTTCTTCGCATATACTTCCATGTCCAATATTCCTCAACCAGGAACCAAGTTATCTTTACCGTTTGTCTGCACTTTATTGCGCCTTATGGTGAAACCATGACCCCCCAACAACCCCGCAACTGCAATATATACCCGCACTAGAGCGGCAAATTCGTAACCTCCTCCCATTTTCAGATGGGCCAGATTAGCGTGCAAAACGGAGAATCCCCCGGAATCATAGGGGCGTCGCCACCGTCCAGAGACCTCTGCTTGCTGATCATGACCCGTCACTCATGGGCAAACCTACGGCAGGTCTAGCGCGAGACTGCTACAAGTCCAACTTCATGCCTCAGGAGGACGGCAGTGAGAATCTCCATGCGTGTCTGCTTCACAGTGGAACTACAAACCGAGCGCAAGCCACACGCCCCGGCAGTGAATGACTTACCCCCTTCCCCCTCACTCCCCCACGAGCCTACCACGTGCCCATAATCACTATACATGGCCGATTCCGGCCTTCGTCACGGGTATGAACGGGTAAGTGGTCACCAGGACAGCGCCAGCGCAAAAAAAGCCCCGCTCCCTGTCTGGCCTATCGCAACCAATCGCTGGCTTTCCTTCATGGGCATCGAGTAGAGTAGGAGATGTGTGTGTGGGGGGTGGGACGCCGACGTAATAGTTATGGTGCCAACTAAGATAACATAGTAGCTGCCTAGTATTAGATTTGCGAACCATGCCGCGCACGAGTGCGCTGAGTCGGCCGCCTCACTTGTCGTGGTTCGCACACCGTTTATTTTCTGCCGTCCCCCCTTGGTGGGAGTCGATGAGTGATTGGGTGCAGCATGAACCTCATGATCAAGATAAACTCCCACACCCCTATTCCAGAACGCCCCGAAGCATTCTTGTTCAGGGTGTCTTGTGAGCTACAAAAGCAAATACTAACTACTACAGCAATCGAGCGACTAGGACTCTAGATCGGTGGGACGTACTCAAAGCTTGGTACGGACTTTCTTCATGCAACAAGCGAATCTCGCGATATATCACGAACGGGAGCGGGGGCGGTTGTTGATAGAATTTCTTGACGTGGCCAGAGGGCGGCGGTGGGTTATTGCTTTTGCCAAGGAAGTATGCACAACCTACGTACGTATTTTACTCTAGTTGTCTGAGGAGTTGTTTTTTTGTTTTACGTTTGTGATGTGTGATGGATGGCGTGCGTTGTTTCCACCAAGATGCAGTGCTCTGGTATCTCTGTGAGAGCGAATTCCTTTTGCGCTTGGGCGTTCGGCAAGGCCGAGAAATTATGGGTGGAATTGGTTGCCGGAAACGGACACCCTAGGAGATAGAGTTCGTCTCGTCTTTCTCCACCGTTATCTGTTCAGAGGTAGCAAAAGTACATGCATTTTGATTACTTCCCAAAAACCGAACAACCGAACAAGTCTTATGTGGTCAGCAAGGAGATCACCGATTCCCGTGCCTCCTAAGTGAAACGATGCCGCATGCGTCCCAGGGTATTCGTGTGGCCTATACGCTCGAGAAAAGATCGTACTCCTTGTCGGCCATCTTGTAGCTACCGTATTCGTCGGGAATTTCGTCACTTCACAGGAGGAAGACGAATTCACGGTAGCTGTGTGTGGTGCACTTCTTCCGTAGGCTCGGTTAACGGGAGGTACTAGCTGAAAGGGTGTGACTTCCTTCGACCTCACTAGAGATTCTCGGGAGTCTTACGCAAAGACAAGGGTTGGGGGCTCGCAGCGACGCCCAGTAGAAGAGAAGCCACTCTGAGACACGTGTTGGAGATAAAGAAGACGTGTAGTAAGTGGTGGTGGCAGTGGCAACGGTGGTAAAGGTGATAGTAGAGGTGGTGGTGATGGTGATGGTGAAGACGCATTGAGTCGCTACATCCAGATACTCGCGGGTACTTCGCACCTGCGGTGCACGAGTCATCTAGCTGCATCCGTCGGCACTTGCAAGGCGTCGTCAGTCGTCCTGTCACAATGCTTTTAACGGTTGATCCCACCAGCTTCAATTAACTTAACTTAGAACACATTAACTGGGCACCTCGAGCAATGAGGGAGGCAGCAAACGGGGCGAGGGTGCCTATTCCCTCAGTGCGCCAGTAAATGCTCGCCTATAAGCATGCATCGCATCCATCTGCACTTGGTCCGCCAGTAGCAAAGCAGAGGAGAAGTAGGCAGCGTGTGTGCTCTCGTGCAGGTGGTGTGCATGTGGGCTCCGTGACACTTCGAATATGAGGTGGGCTGCACATCTTACGTTTCTGACTGCTAGCGTGCGTGGATGCTGAGCTACTTAAGACCTTGGTAGATAGCGCATAGGCAGGAAGTGCACCTGCACAGGAATACAGGAATCTGCCTGTTCTGCAGTTGAACCCCCACAGCACCCCTGCTGGGTGCCTTCTTTCTGGCGCACCCCCACACCCAGCGAGAAATCCGCCTCAAATCGAACTTTTTGCGACGAGCCCAGGATATCCCCAACGAGTCTTTCAATCGACCAATCGACCCCCCTCCCTCCCCAACGCAGCTTGCAATCACACCACGCACCACACCCTCGCTCAGACTAACCGACCCGACCCCTCCCGTCTCCTATCATTCGCCCTACATCCACTCGCTCTCACTGACGGGCGCACTGGCGGACAGACGGTGTCTCTCACTCTCTCACTCACTCTCTTCCTCGTGCTCACGCTGCTCTGAATGCCTCTCTGCCTTCCCTACTGCCTCCTCCTCCCGTCTAGCCTTCCATCGTATTGACTAGAAGCCCTGCCTCCTTCGCTCACCCTGCACTCCTTTCTGTGGTACCGACAAAATTCTCGGTATTCGCAGCAACTCGATACCCCTCCTTCCCTCCCCCAAAAACCCATCTTACGTCGATTCCCGAATCCCGAATGAACGCGCACTTCCCGAAAGCAGCTCCTGCTTATTGATTGGACTCCTTGGAATCCAGACATTCACTCAAGAGGAGTGCCGACCCGAGGAAATTGTCTCTGAGGAGAAGGGTTTCAAGTGCCAGACGAACCAGGGCGCTTTTTGTTAAGGCGGCAAAGGTCTTATTTGCCAGTCCATTCAAGGCTAACGGTGACGTACGAATCTCGATTCGTACATTTCCCTCCACCAACAAAAAGAGCAGACCCCGTACACCACCTTTCGCCGAGAAATCTATCCCTGGAAAGCCTTGTGTACCGTTTGAATTCTTTCACAAATAGGTGTGAAGGAAGTTGTGGTGGTGTGGGGAGAGCGAAGTAAAAGTGGTCGTTTCCCGCCCCAGCGAACCACGACTATCACCATCAAGCGAGAGTTCCAGTAGAAACTTCTTCGGATTCGATTACACCGAAAGCCAATATACTCTTTAAAACAACATCGTCACTTTTGCGTGTGTTTCCTTTGACCGATCTCCGGCCAAACTATTTTTTGTTTTAGACAGCCAGCGACAGCGATTAGTTCCAGTGTGTCGGATCGCAAGGCGATCGCTGCCTCGGTCCGCAGGAGGCAGAAAGTGTTAACATCAGAAAGGACGAAAATCTCACCATGAATGGCGTAGCAATCGCTTCTGCGGGTGGTGCTTCTCGCCACCTTTCCTCGACTCGCACTCAGTATATGGCGATTAATGACCTTTTGAACGACGATGGCCCACCTCCACACAAGTATCAACGAGTCGATCGTAGTTTTGGTTGGAATGCCGGCAAAGAAGCGACTGCACGTTTTGAAAACCCAGCCGAGGAACGTGCCCACCCTGCTATGGGTCCTCCAGAAATAAATGACACAACGCGAATTCAGAGCATCTTGAATACACCCGAGCCCGAAAAAGGTCACTACTCAGCAGTAGATAAGAGAGGATTTTCGGTTGTACCCAAGATTGTTTGCGATACGTGCGGAGAAGGTTTTACCTGCGATTCATTGCTACGGTAGGCATTGTATTTCGATAGTCAAACAATACATGTTATTTCTTGCGAATTGGATCATGGGCTAATATTAGGCATAATCCTCGCCCAAACGCTTAAAGAAAGCATCAAGCAAAACATACAAAACCATTTAAATGCAAGCAAAAGGGATGTGAACGTATGCAGTCCGGCTTCACATCTCCCAACGATCTAAAGCGCCATGAGAACTCTGTCCATAAGGGTACCAAGGGACCAGCCGTGGGATATAACTGCATTTATGACCACTGTAGGGACAGGAACAAGATATATTTTCGACTAGACAACTTCCGGAATCATCTAAAGAAGCTCCACAGCACCAGGGACGCCAGGTGCATGAGCGCGTTTCTGAAGCAGTGAGTTCCCACGCAATCTTTTCTTTCCTCTCTCGTTGTGTGATGATTGGAGAGTGACTGGATATCCTTTTGGTTCCTGGAATTAAGGGCCGAATCGGAATGTCGAGTTGAAGTCAACCCCGAGGATGTTCATCAAGAGTCAGCCTCAGAAACAAATTGCTCGTCAGTTCGTACGCGGAGGGGTACCGGATCCGTTTCCTTCTCCCAGCGAAAAAACAGAAAGCTGCAGTGGGTTATAACTAGGGTCGATAATGGGAACCTCCACCGCCCCAGACCTGCCTACTATGGACCCCTGGAGGAAGACAGTTCGGATATGGACCCATCAGACCTAGAAAATACCAGTCCCCGTTGCCAAGGTTACCCAGGAATGCCGCCAACGTCCCCAGGGGTGCAAACCCGCATGAATTCCGAGCCTATATCCCCGAGAGCAATGGGCCATAACGGCCCATGGGCGCCAGCCATGCCGCAGGAACGGGAGGAAGATATTGCCCGGAAGAAGTGCATGTTGGAACTCCAATCGCAGATGGGCGAGATGAAGCGCCAACTGGAGATGATGCAAGCCAAGTACAGACTACTTGAAGCCCAAGAGTCACAGGAGTTACAGACCCGTGGAGCTCAGGCCAATGTTGGACCCCAGGTAGCTTGCCAGTTTAATTCTCCGGGGGAATCCCGGGAAGCTAAATCAGTGTCTCCGCTGAACCCAAGGAATTTAGAGGGGTACCCAGTCAACAGTAATGAAGCCCTGATTCGTTATCAAGATTCCACAGATGATCCTAATTCCTATTTATTTAAATCTCGCCTGGATAGATTAAAAGCCGGACAAGCCGATGGGCGTGCATCTGGCCAAGAAACAGGAGCTGATACAGTAAGTATGCTCTCCCCTCCCGAGACGGTGGCATCCCCGCCGGGAGAAAATCCCCCAGGAGCCGGAGGTCCTAGTCCCAATGGCCAGGAGGTTCGGAACCCATCTATACCAGCGGCAATGCCAATCCAAGGACCTCGAGCTCGATTGCAGCCCTTTCCTCCTCCAATCCAGCCGGCTCGTGCACCCCCCAATGCCCCAGGAGCTCGCAAAGTTGCCGGAGGACCTGCCGAGAAAATCTACCGATGTGGACACCCAGGTTGCAAGAGCACATTTGCCCGGAACTGCGAGTTGAAGTATGTTTCGAGGGAAAAGCTATATGATGGACCACAACAAGTGTGAAACGTTACTGATCAATCTTGTAGAAAACACCGAAAGCGTCATACAAGACCCTATGGATGCACGGCCCGATATTGCCAAAGACTATTTGGATCCAAGAATGATTGGAAGCGCCACGAGAATAGCCAACACCACCGGTTGGAGAGTTGGAAATGCAATGTTCCTGTGCATCCACATGGAGCAGGAGATATCTGCAAAGCCATTCACTATCGAAAGGAAAACTTTGTTAATCATCTCAAATCCAGTGCCCATGGCATTAGGACTGAGGCAGATATCAAACGCTGGGCTGAGAAGTCATACATTGGCGGCAGCGACCATCACATCTTCTGGTGCGGATTCTGTGTTGACGAATCTGGAGTCCAGGGGAAGACTATAAATCTGAAAAAGCAAGGCCTTGCCGGATGGGATGAGCGATTCAATCACCTAGGAAGCCACTTTGAGCAAGGGTATAGTATCAAGCAATACAAGTACCAGGATGAGGACGCTGTCCATGATTGCCCTAGCTTGTCAGATTCTGACGACGATGACGAGTCGGCTATTCTACCGGATACTCTGGAATCTTCTCCATCGTTATTGCAGCTGGCCAATGCCGCCGCAACCATCATCCATTCTAGCCCGGCAAACCCACCAGCAAATGCAGAAGAAAATCTGGCGCCAGTGAATGTTCAAAGCAACCCTGTCATCCCAAGCAAGCGTACACGGTCCGATAAGACTTGGTATTGTGTATGTTTTGATTCCCTGGGCTATTCTGGTACACTCTGCTGATGATGTTTGAACACAGTGCAAGTGTCTACGAAACACAGGGTTCTCCCATGTGGCCGTGGTTGATTTGCAACCCAGCTGCTTGGATTGTGAGCATGCTCTATGCAGTGAGTGCAGGCAAGAGCAGGCAGTCGTCGGGGTGAACCAGGCAGAACCTAGCATCAGTGGCTCAGCACGTACATCGACAAGGCGTAAACGACAGTAGGAAAAGCAAAGAATTGCGGCACGGAAAACATTTTATCATCATTCATGTGTGTGGGAGGTTATCAGTCCAATTTTTTCTGCGGAGTCGTGCATGGAAGGAGTTTTTGGCAAAAGGTTTTTCTTTTACTTTACAGATCGGGTTCACCTATTTCTTTTCCTGTTTTTGCGTTTGGTGAATCTCTGTATGATGGCGCTGGCTACTTGCGTATATATGGGGATGCGATTCTGGGCTGAGTGCATGTTTGATTTGTATATGGGACCAGGTGGTGGGGAGGGAGTGTACATGTGGCTTTCTTTTTCTTGTTGGGTGATGGATGTATCACTAACAATTCTCTCTTTTACCTCTCTACTCTACGCATATCTTGTTGGCATTTTGTTTTTTGGTTTTGCATGCTTTGATGGGAATCGGAGTGGATGATGGGATGTCAAAAATGATGAGATGTGAAGATGATGGTGGTGGTAAATAATACCCGGGTATGAATATGATGGATTATGACTTGGATTATGACTTCAATTCTTCGTGTTATCCAGAAAGTGTAAAAGCAGTGCACAAACTGAAGCTTATTGGTAACAGTCGTCCATGGACGGGCTTCCAAATGGAGAACTTCCGGTAAGGTTCATGTCCAAATTCAGCAACATCTCAAACCCAGGAGACTGCCGGGTCGCCGTCGCTAGAGATTACTTTTTTGTTACAGTTACAGGAAGTCCATTGATGTGTACTGGAAGCTCCAGCCGAGTTGGTGATCTCGGTTTCGAACCCGTTTAAGAATAAGGTGTCGCCCAAATGGGACGTGAACACAGATCAATATTCGAATCGAATGGTCTGGCGGATTATGACTTCAATGCTACGGCTACACGCGGAGGCTGTGCACTGGGCCGTGAACCCTTCCGCCGTATCATACTTACCGCCTCCCACGTGCACGCGTGTCTCGTCTTTTATCGTTTCTTACAATGTAGCCTGAATACCTATGTTCGTGACAAATATCTGCACAAATCACCGCATCCGTGACTGACACCCGGAATACCTATATGGGCGTCCCGTGGGATATCAATTGGACGTTTGTACATGCTCTGTAGCCTCGCTCTATGCATGGGCAGTAAGTACCCTTAGTCGGACAACGGTACTGGGTTCCCAAAGAGATATTTATGGGTATTGGAGATAGACTTGCTGGGAAAAAACCTGCCTGACGAGTATCTCCATGGACAATGACCACAGGAATATCTGAATCGAATGGTCACTTGTAATCACGAGTCGTTCTAACTATTGGAGGCAGTTGCATGCTTTCGTTGGGGCGAAGACTAAACGGCGTCTGGGTATGCGTACGGGCAGTCAGCCTCGTCCAACCGTGCTCAGTGCTCACGCCCCGGGTGCTTCTGAATCTGTATAATCATACCTGCACACATAAATCGCCAAAGCACATCTGTGACTCGGGAGCTGTGGGATGATATCAAGATTTGAGGAAGCGGGACAGGGACCGTAGGAGGGGAGAGGTGGGTTTGGTAGAGGCACAAGAGATTGATGGGTTTTTATATTTCGTTTTTTTTTTATTTTTTTTTTTTAGAAAAAATAAATAAAAATGGTAGGCAGAAAGGGATCAGTTACCAGATCTGGACGTGTGTATGCCGCTAGTTGTTCGAGAACTTCGGCATATTGAGTAGGGCATTGAGGGCCAGGCCAGATCTGGGCAGGCGGGCGAAATTAATCTGATCTGTAATTCTCGGGGTGAGGAACACGTTCCTCGACTACTCTGGCGGGGCGAAAGCTGCATCAAAGGAAATCACGCCATGTCACTCGCAACCTATTCATGAAAGATGGCCGTTTGAAAACTCAGGTGCTTGTCGCGGCTCAAGATAATAATGTATGCAGTTACCGGCACCGGCGGCGGCGGATATGAGTGTTAGATGCAGTGGGCGGCGAGCTGGTAGGAAGGAGGACGTGGGCTTTCGGTTTTTTTTTGATGTACCTGTGCGCTGCAGATAGGAGACGTACATACGCGTGTCCGTCCTGCATCGCAGTTGCCAATGCCAATTAACGTATGATGTATGAGTTACCGCTTGTTATTGCTGACGGAGGTCGCATAAAGGGTGGTGGGTTGAATGTTGTGTTGCAACGTTGTGTTATATCGCGGGTTTCGTTATGAAACAGCACGAGGAGGGGGATGGACGTGTCGACCCCAACACAAAAATATCTGCGAACAACGAGACCACAGCAATTGTGAGTTTGATGGCATGGAGGGGGTCACCGTCGTGGAGGAGTGCTAGTTGTGCTGTAGGGGAGTTGCCAATTCTGTGGAGCGGTGAGAAAACTGCGTTTGGTATACTTACTCTACTTTGGTAGAAGTTTTTTAGTCTTGTTTTTTTAAGCCGCTGCGGTCATGCTGCTTTCGCTCCCCCAAAGTTTATTGCACTGCCACAGCACGGTGCTCACTTGCATATCAGAAGCAATCCCTCCCGCCAGTTCGGTAACCAATTAATTAGCTCAGGAAGCTAGGGATGCATGTTGGGACAGCAAACCGCTGACAGCCAAGATATGTAAGACATCGTGAGATCAAGGAAAAAGAAAGTGGAAAGACAGAAAAGACACAAGGGACTGGGAGAAGGTGACAAGGCGCCCAGTAAGAATTCCGGTGGTAGGACTGGTATTTCTGCTATCTTTGAAGTACTCAGTACTTCATTGCGTACCTGCTCTTTGTAACCGCCGAAACAACGCCTGAGTGACGACTCCGTACTCTTGTCTCTCTTGCACTGAGCACTTCTAGGCAGCAGCGGTGCTCAGTCTGGTCGGCACGTTCCGAGCTAAGTTGTTGGACGCGAAATGTAACAAACTACAATAAAACCCTAGAATTGTCTGACCCGAGGAGATAGGTCAGGTAGCAGTTGGACAAAGAAAGAGAAATATAGGGACATGTCATCGCACATTTGGCTGGCGGGCGGTCTGCAAGCGGTGGTTGTTCTTCATGAAACTCTTCAAAAGATTTCTCTGGAATGATGATGCTGGTGATGATGCTGATGTCGAGTGAAAGGTAGCCGGTACTAAGTACATGGTACGTAGTTGATTGAAGCCGCTTATGCAGCGAGTCATGGCGTCCTAGGAGGTGCGCTAGACAGACGACAGGGACCAATGGTGCGTGTGCAGTGCAATGATTGCGCACAAATAGACCAGTGCGCAGTGGCATCTGATGTCTTATTGGTTTTTACTTCGTTCTCTACGACAAATCGACAATGCGGCGGTGCTAGTGCAGAAGTACTACGGTGCTGCAGCTATCGTAAATTATCCATTGACAACTTAGAATCAGTGCCAAGCGCGGCTCTTCAGGAACTGATATGACGGAGGAACCGGCGACGAGGTGCAGTCCGCTTCGAGTACCTCGCACTTACATCATGCATCATACCTGGATCTCTAGGATCTAGGATGTAGGTGCGGAAGACATGAGCTGTTCGTTCGGGTCCGGGGCTTGCTCAACAGCAGCTGCAATTGCGAGTTCGAGTTGCTCCTGCGCACCGCACCGCTGGATGGAGAGATTGAAGGAGCGGGTGGAGGGGTGGGGAAGAGGGTGGGGAGGATGGAAGTATTGGGGGGGGGGGGCGGAGTATGTGCGCAGGGCACATCATACAGTAGAGACACGCATTTTTGTGCTTTTCAACATCGAATATCTCAAGCACCCAGCACCAACACATCGTGCGCTCTTTTTTCAAGATTTTATATAGACCGCAAAACCGTATACAAAGAAAGAGGCCTGCCTCCTTGTTTCCATTCCAGATCCTCTCTGTCTCTGTGAGGTCAAACACTCCGGATATTTCTTTTTGTGCGCCTTGTTGACACCTAGAGCTTGGGCTGCTTTCGATAATCTATTCGTGCGCACAACTGTCGCGCACATAGAGAATCTCTCTTAGTTGGACACTACTCGAGGAATTGAAGAGCCGTCTACTGCTAGTTTTTGGTCAAATACTCTCTTCTCGACGAATTTATATTCCCAGCCCTATAGCAATTCGTTTGGTGAGTTGATACCTTCATTGCCCATCTATATTAGCCTGATGCTAACTGCCAGCCGTGTCTCATCAGCTTGGTTATTACCAGCCTACTCTGCTCCCCTATATCCGACCATCGCCGCTTGTTGACAAGGCCAAACATCTATTCATCCCATCTCAACACATCGATGAATCTCATCCTCAACAGAACGGTATGAATCATACGTTATGTCGGCTGTCTTGATAGCCTACTTCACTATTCCCCTTGCTTCCATTCCCCAGGTGGCCTCATTACGCTCTATCTTATCTATCTCCGCATCGAACTATCTTTTTGATGCTGTTGGGTAATGCACAATACTGCAGTTCTGGTCAGCCTTAAAAGGCTTCTGCAGAACACAGGGCGAACATGCTCGCAATTGTTTTTATTCGGACCGCTATATCCGCATGTTAAGATATTTGCTGACGAGATGGAATTGTGCGCTCAATAGTCGTCTACAATGGAACCTCCTCATCGCCCAACTTCGTCTATGCGCTTTCAGTCTTCCGCTCATCGGCAGGAGCCAACGCAAAACTATACGTACCCAGCACCGCCTTTGATGGAATCCCAAAAATTACCCCAAATGAGAACGACAACCTCGCAAGCGATGTCAGAGCCCGGCCTCAATACTTGGGACAATAGTTATCAACATAATACCTACAACGAGCGATCAACTACCCTTGACGATTTGACGAACCTACGACACAATCAACAGTCGGAATACCACCATGGCAGCAGAGCCCCCTTGGGGGCTTGGTTCAATGACCCTTCGACCACGGGTGTTATAATACCACATGATTCTCGGCTCGGTCAGGGACACCCCACTACCCGGACCGAACCAATTCATAATACTGCGTACAGTCAGGACGGCAGCCACGTACCTGCGATGGTTATTGATACATCAACCATAGAAACCGAGAGTGTAAATAGCGATAGGTATGGTTCGAGCTACCATCATCGTAGTGCTACGACCTCATGGAACGGGAGCCCCCCCAACAAGCCAACTTATCTCGGCGATGATCCAATGAACAGGAGGCAGGGACCTTCCGATAACTCGGAATGTGCGTGGGGCGATAGATATACACACCCGACAGTCAACCCTGCAGAAGTTAACAGCCAAAGTGCCGGTGCATCTGAGGATACCGAAATGCCCGACGAAGAACACTTCAATGGTGCACCCCAAATCTATATCAATGATTCCCCCAACCTATATGGTCGTCGTCTCCCGCCGCCCCCCCAGGAAGTAGAGGAATCGACTAAATTGGGAATCGACTATAACGAAAGTCGTGTTCGAAGTGTTCGAAGTGAGCATAACCATAGGCATACGCATCCCTCCAGAGGATCCGGGACACATCTCGAGCTGCCGACTCGTGGCTCGGGGAGAGGCTCCGGTCGTAAGCCCGCGCCGCGCAAGCCAGATACCAACAGAGTATCCAAACATCCACTCAAGGGAAATTCCCGGCGCCAGACAACCGCAAATTCAAGTCGTCAGCAGCGTCCCTTCTTATGCACATTCTACTTTGCAAACTGTGTGCAAACTTTTGCTACAAAGAATGAGTGGAAGCGACATGTATCATCTCAACACTTGCAAACCAATATCTGGCGCTGCGACTACCCCAGCTGTTCCGAACGGAAGGCGGCTACCTTTAATCGAAAGGACCTTTTCGGACAACATCTGAAGCGCATGCATGCCCCTTCTGGGGAACAGTATGGTGGTCAAAGCGCGCGTTCTTCAAAGAACAATAGGAAGAATCATACTCCAGAAATGGCGCACTTCCTGAACACGGAGATACCAAGGATTCAAGAAAGATGCCGCAAAGAGAGGAGACAACCCCCACAGAGAAGTATGTGTGGGTTTACGAATTGCCGACAGATATTTGACGGGCATGGAAGTTGGGAGGAGAGGATGGAGCATGTGGGGCGCCACTACGAGAACGCTGCGGCTAGTGGGGAGGATGTTGGGCCTGAAAATTGGGTGATGGATCCAAGTTTGATCGACTGGGCAGTTCGGGAGAATTTGGTCATTCGATCGTCCGATAGTTCTTACCAATGTACAAACGTGGGAAAGGGAGCAGTGATGGACGCTATTGCATTTCAGTAGAGGGGGATTCCAAACGCCGAGGGGGATTGCTGTTGATAGTTGGAGCGCTACAACGAGCCCACAAGCAAGCATCGACACAACTGGGCGATTCAACCGAAGGATGACTGCAGGACGGATGGCTTCAAGGAAAATGGAGGGAGTTCTGGCTATGGTCATAAGAGTTGACCGTAAATTTGAGGATGTGGATACAAGCATGGCATGGAACACGGGCGATTGAGTTGCGATACACGGGAGTGGACTAACATGGCATCGGATGGCAATTGCCCTCTACAAAACACGACTGAGATATGTTCCCGGCTTGCTTCCGGAGTTACGATTCGCGGATTTCTCTGGTTTTGTTTTTTTTCATATTCTTTTCTCTCGCGGACTTTTCCTTTTGTTTGGGAAGGTGGTTTATTACCATAAAGGGGATGGCGTTCACGTATCATATTTGGGGCTTGGGTTTCGTGTTTTGGGTTTGGGTTTCAGGTTTCAGGCTTCTCTTTGGTCGTTGGATATGGTATGTGTTGGCTGGGAATGGCGGTGCTGCTGGTTGCTAGTTTGGATTCTTCTTTATTCCTCGACGCTTTTTGATTCTTCTAACAATTGTTTCTTGTTATTTTTGTTACGATTTCGTTTCATGATGTCTACTATTTTCTCTTTATGATTTAATGACTTTGATATGAATTTTTTTTGTATTTTTGTATTCTGTGGTGTTATTTTTTTTTACGATTCTCCTTGCTCTGTATGTGCCGCCTTGTAACAAATTTTGGAGAGGGGAGGTTAGGTGGAATGGAAAGCATGTTAAGATACTGAATAATTGGATGTCTTTGCCCACTACTTGATTTGCTCCATTAACGTCTGGATGATCTTTGCGGGATATTATTATCTACACACTACATACTCTATGGAAAGAAAAACCAAGACATTCCAGAAGAAACCCCAGAAAAGCCCCCAGGCATTCCAGAAGACTGGACAATTCACTAGTGCATGTGGGAGAGTGTGGGTGTGGGTGAGTGTGCGCAATTGCAATTGAAGTCCTCTACTGCTTGCTGCTTCTTCACACCCCCTTCCCTACAACGTTTTGCGTGTGAAACTTTTCCATTGGAGTTGACAGCGTGGCAGCACATCTCGTATTTTGGGGAATGGATGGACTGGGGGAGGGGGGATAGAAAGCTAGCTAGAGTTCCAACCAGACCGGATGGACGGATATGGATGGGATGAGCATGAGCGCTGTTCTCTCCGGAGATTCTCTATGGGCGTGCGAGACCGTGGCTATGCGAGTATGTGCCTTTTAATTCTAGATTTTATTGGGGATGATAGAGAGCCTTCCTTTCTTGATGGGGGGGGGGGGGTTTGTGGCGGACTATAA
>Ga0307515_10001277_pt1 | contig 57154 bp, 90 predicted proteins | sample 17_EM_MG_FD_194513 | JGI IMG/M metagenome (GOLD analysis project Ga0307515, IMG submission 194513) | Populus trichocarpa ectomycorrhiza microbial communities from riparian zone in the Pacific Northwest, United States - 17_EM | ecosystem: Host-associated > Plants > Roots > Unclassified | place...
TCACCTGGATGTCCTCTTTCAATCCAGCGAAGTCCAAACTGACGGTCTTCCTATCGAAATACCTGTATTGGCGGACCTCAAGGCCAGAGTCACGGAAGATGACAGTAAGGTTAGTCCATGACGGCGTGGGGAGGTAAATGACCTTAGCGGTCGGGAGGAAACGTCCAAGGAAGGCACCTCCAATACGGAGAGCACCAGTACCGGAAATGGCTTGAGCAACAGCGACCTATTCGTGGAGAGACACTAGTTCGGCATACAGACGCAATAGCGGTTCAGAGAATGAAGACTCACGGAACCAGCGTTCAACGGCGCGCTATCAGCACCATAAGCCAAGAGAGCAGCGTTCTTTGTGAACTCTGGGAGACCGGTAATTCCAAGGTATTCCTTGTCCGGACTTGTTGAAGCGACAAGGTTCTCAGCCTAGGACAAGACGCGTCAACAGACCGGAGGAGCGTAACAATCACTTCAACTGACCTTCTTTACAGCATTGAGGACATAAGGTTTGCCATGATCGTCCCTGTAAGCACCAACGCCAAGGTTGATCTTTCGAGGGTCCTTGTCAGCCTTGAAAGCCTCCGTAACACCTAATGGACGCGTGTGAAAAGCCAGCGAGGTGTCGCGACGACGGAAATCTCACGTACCGAGGATGGGGTCCAAAGGTCCAGCTGGGACATTCGCCCACGTCGAGAGGGCAGCTCTAGCAAGGTTCCTCGAAGATGTAGTGAGAGGGCGAGAGATGGCCTGCATAACAAGTTTATCAAGAGGGTTTTTTCGTGGAGAATGGTGGTGTCGGAGAGAAAGCAGACTTTACCCGTTTTTATTCGCTGTCTCCGTTGGGTCGGGGGCAGTTGTTCGTCGAAGGACCTGCCAGGCAGATGGCGGTTCAGACGAGTTTCGCCAGGGTCGGCAGTTGGTGGCAGTTGGCAAGCGAAAAAAAAAATTTGGTCCGGTGCACGGTCTATCTACGTATTTCGACTCCCAGAACTGCGCCTTCCCGGTCGAGAGCCCACGGCCTACAAATGGATCCATAGCCCTCCGTTTCCGCTTTTTCGGAGCCATTTTCCCGGGACGTTTACGTCCGGGGTCTAGCGACTTTTATCCTTAGGCGCCTTGAAATCACGGTAAGAACGCGACGCGTCAAAACACGAACGCCGTGTTGTGCGCTCAGCCCATCCACTCCGTTCTGTTGCCGTCTACTGAACCCAGTGGACGGACTGATCTAAAACTGTGGATTTTAGACAACGCGATCAACCTGGGTACCAAAGGGACTCTCCGACGTGCATCTTGGGACTCCTGGCACACTTCGACTGACCCCATCAGTCTTCTGTGGTCTCTCAGATCGGCTCGCGCTGGTTCCAGCCTTGAGCTTGGAAGCTTGATCCCTATCCCGTCCTTACATAACGAAATTCTGACCGGACGTCCCGGGCTCTGACGCTTGTCGGCCTTACGCCTTTTCTCGACGGCCGCACGAAGCGTTTCCGTCCCGATGGCTCGCTCTCCGACATTGGGTGATTCCACCTCAAGGTAGGCTGTGATTTGCCTCAAGTCCAGAGGGGATCTGCCTCTAGCTAGAAGACGGCGTCTTGGAGAGCACCGGAGGAGGGCCAGATGGTTCGGGGCGTTGGGAGGTAGGAACAGCTCGGCATGTCGAACAGGGCTATTCATTTTCATTCGACTAGAACCACATCCACCAAAAAAACTCCCCAGTATCAACCTGACCGCACCAACGATCCGTCTGCGGGCCTACAGCGACGGACCCGGAAGCGGGTTCCCGAAGAACTCAGTTGACTGAGGGAGCCAGCCTACTGCAAGTCCGCACCAAACCCATGATTGGCGCCAGGAGGTTCGCACGAAACACGCTAATTCCACAGGGACTTACGCATATCTATACTAGCTGGAAAACTTGCCGGACAACATTTAATCTGAGCTTGCCGGGCAATGCTCACCAGCTCACCGGTATCGTGCCCGGGACCCAACGCGACCACGCGACGCCCATGACGTGACTCAAACGCTTTTCCGGTCCGCCCCCAGAAGCTCTAGCCAATGGGGGTGGTTGAGTCCGTCGCAGATATGATGAGCGAGGGGCGTGGGCCAATCACGAGCGGCGCTCCACACCCATCCTTCGCCTGTGAGCCACTTTCTTCCATACCACCAACATCTCCTGATAACCCTATCACTCAGCGGAGTGCTCCGGAAAGACGCAATCGTACCCCTAGGCCCTCGTCGACCGACCACTCATCATACCCCAACCCCATCCGACCCTTCCCCCCACAATCCTTTAAAAGTTCTGCCCGGTATGATTTCAACTGTTCTCCGATGGCAAAAACTCGCTTCGATGGATCGAGAATCTCCTGATTTTCTTCCCTTGCTTTCGTCCCTTACCGCTGACGAAGATCGGGCCTTGACAACCAAGCTCCGCGGTGACGATGCTAGGGTTGTACTCGGTAGATTGGATGAAGTAAGTTCAGTATTTTCCATGAAGATCCTAACTTATGTTGTGCCGGCTACTCAGGTTTTGAAGGGTGGAACAATCCCGGACAAGTATGACCACGACACCCTCCTCACGATGCAGACGCTCGCTTGCTCCTCGGGACAAGTTCCTCCCCGTTACAAAATCGATCGACGATCCTTCAACGTGGAGCCATGTGTGGTTGCGTGCGGCGGTTCCGCAGACATCCGAGAAGGAATGTTAGGTGACAAGACAGTAGCAGTCAAGACCCTTAGGATAGGAAGGAGTGATGATCTCCACGAGGCCCAGAAGGTTTTCCGTGTCTCATCTAACTAGTTCTTTGGCAAGTATTAACGAATGGCCCCATCAAATCTAGCGCTTTTGCAAGGAGTGTATCATCTGGATGAACATTTCTCATCCCAACCTCTTAGAACTCGTCGCCATAGACGTTGACCCTCTCACTTGCCGGTACTCCATGATTTCGGAAATGATGATGAATGGGAATCTCAAGGAATATATTCAAAAGAACCCAGCAAATAGGCACCGCTTGGTATGATAGCCCTCTTGAGTTACATGACTGGTGTTGATTCGACCCCCTGCTCAGCTTGAAGAAGCCGCTACGGGTTTACATTACCTCCACAAGCGTGGGATTGTCCACGGTGATTTGAAAGGGGTACATTTATCACAACCAACGAAGTTCTGTACCCTCACAGAACCTGCAGAAAAACATCCTGATTACCAATGGAACGCCTCCCCGAGCTTGTCTAGCCGACTTCGGACTTTCTACCCTCGTCCCCGGCGCACAGGAAGCGATGGCTGGGGTCGCGGCTGGCGGAACACCCATGTTCATGGCCCCAGAGCTACTGTTCCCCGCAAAGTTCAATAAACTAAATGCTCGACCGATGAAACCTGCGGATATCTATGCTTTCGGAATGGTGATATACGAAGTTCTCACCGGATTCTGGCCATTTTATGAAAAACAGTGGGGGGAGTATGATCTCTTATACCACGTCATAACCGGAGTACGACCGACAAAACCTGATGATGTGGAACAGATTGGATCCGGAGACGGGACCTGGAAATTAGTGGAAGAATGTTGGATCGAAGAGTCAGCGAGAAGACCAACAATCGACCAAGTGCTTACACACCTGACACGCGTTGCTGCGTACTCGAAGGTCGTCGGCCCAACACCTGATAGACCTTATGAGAGTGCGGTCAACTCCGCGGCGTCCGATTTTTCAAGTAAGCTCTTTACATCCCTGTCCCCGACGACTCTCAGCTCGATGCGCAAGCCCAAATACAATGGCCCTCGTCGGCAACGACTATCATCCGGCACGGAGAGGTGGGTGATGCTCTCGTGCATCATCAGGAAATCCACCATGGATGCTTAGCCCTACCTTACAGTTTCCTCAGAATGCCATGATTTCCACAGTTCGGCTGGAACCCTGGGAAACTGCCCTCGCTGCTTTCTTGCGTGTGCGTTGGAGCGGGAACGTGGACAGCCAGAGAATGCAAGCGCAAGAATTCGTGGATAAGCTTGATGCGGTACGCGACTATGCAAGATCACTACGTTATTCCAGGTTCACTGACCATGATCTAGGCTCTCGAGAATAGAGGTCTTCACGGACAAAAACGAAAACAGTATCAGAGGTCTCTACGGAAGTTGTGTGGAGGCTTTTGCATTCTCCCATCTTCGTTCGCGCTCGCACCAAAGTCCATCAAATGCGAAACCAGGTCATTTGCATCAGGTGGCTTTTCAAGAGTCTACGAAGGAACGTTCAAAGGTCAGCCTGTCGCAATCAAAACCCTCAAGGTTGACGGCGCAACAGATCGCGAGAAGCTGTCCAAGGTAAGTACCTTTTCTGAAAATCGTCAAGCGGTCACTTACGCGAGACCTGGAGCTCCTTGTCAAAGAGGTCGTTGGATGGAAATGGCTTCAGCACAAGAATATCCTGCCATTTATAGGTGTTACATCAACACCTCCCCCCATTTCTATCGTTTCGGCACGAATGGAAAATGGGAACATCATGGATTTCATCAGGACCCATCCGAAACACAATCGTCTGGATCTCGTGAGTGAAGGGAGGGTGTCTGTTTTTCTACCATAATAATTTTTTGGTAGCTTATCGGTGCAGCGACTGGATTGGAATACCTGCACAGCCGTGGTGTCGTCCACGGAGACCTTAAAGGGGTGAGTTTTCCATAAAGTTGGCATTGACACCGATTAACGCTGCCCGGAGGCCAATGTCCTCGTGGATTCTGGCTGCTGTGCTCGCCTTGCGGATTTCGGACTTGCCATGGTCATCGATGAATCAACTGCAGGGTATACCCACAGTGGTGAGGGTACAACTCGGTGGATGGCACCAGAGCTATTGCTTCCCGAGAATTTTGGATTTACCGACAAACTTGCAAAACGGCTTCCGAACAAGAGCACAGACGTCTATGCAATTGGCATGACAATCCTCGAGGTGCGCATATGCCCCCACCCATTACAAAAAAACCGAAGACATCCCCCAATAGGTCATAACGGGGTCTCCTCCATTCAACAATATTCCTAGAAGGGAGACTGTGATTTTCAAAGTGGTTCAAGGGGACCGGCCAGACAGACCATCCCCGGAATTCTCCGACACGTTGTGGGATCTATTGGCCAAAACATGGGAGACAGAGGACGGTCCGCAAAGTCAAAGGCGCCCATCTACCTCTTTCGTACGCGACCGGCTTCAGGAAGATCGTAATGAATGGGGAAAGTCGATTGTCTCACTATGCCCAGAATTCTGGCAAAAAGGCGGTGGGTATCCTGCACGCCAAACAAGCGCTGTGGTTTACTCAAGAACCTTCTACAGCGATGAGCTCTGACGGAACAAGGATTCTGATGGAGGCCAATGGTGAGTGGGTTTACGACTGCATCGGTCGCCCTATCGTTTACACGAGGTACTGAAACACCCGATTACCCTCAAGCGGTCCCTGCGACACCTCTCGTCCATTTATCCTATGTAGACCAAGACGAGAACACCCAACTCCGTTCAGGTCCAGGTCGGACTGCGAAGAACACCAAGAAACTCGTGTATCGCTTCTCACGCTGGCTGCGCTTGTTTGTTATTCCGCAAAGGCGACAGCTCCGTAAAAAGCGTGAAGATAGTCGCCTTTACTACCGGTGATTGGGTTCTGCCCACACGGTAGCATACGTGTAACCTATCTTGCTTTCTTGCCAGACCCATTACAGCCTCTTGCGCGTACGGAACCCTCGATATACAGTTCACCATCGACCCGGAATCTCTGGGATGAATTTAAAAACCAAACCGATTCGAATAATCTCTGCGAGTTTCGCGCATTCAATAACCCGAGATGTTCTAGAGACTCGAGGGAAACCCATTGCATAGTCGTCAGTTCAAACAACATAGATTTCGTGAAAGGGGGCCATGTGGCGGAGACAGCTAAGCTACTAGATTCAACATATCGTAAACGGGGCCGAGAAGTGATTAGGCCTCTGCGGAACCTGTCCTCAAATGGAGCCACACGTTTTCGTGAAGGAGCTAGCAGGAATAGGAACGCCGACGGACTTTGCATGTAGATGCCGTGCAGGAAAGCGTGTTCGATTAAAGTGTTTTCTAGACCCAACCTCAAAAAACCTTCACCGGAGATCCGACCCGTTCAAAGAGAACGTGGTCAACCCAGAGATTGAAAGAAAACATAGCCAGTCACATCGGTGCCTGTGCCCGCGCCTGGGCCCGGCCGATCACCCCGGAATCCGCATAAACTCAGACAAACACAGAAGAAAAAGGGGCGACAGGCACGACCTACCGGTATATGTAAATCCGCGAACGGATTGGGTCCGGACGGGTTCCTGGGTAGATATCCTTCGTTGATGATTGGACAGGGATATTCCCCTAAGCGGGACTGAGCACTCGACCTAGAGCCCGATCAACTTTGCTGGCCAAAATCGATGATCGGTGGTAAACGGAACCAAACGGGGAGTCCCAAGGGGGAATAATGTATTAGGAACGGGGAGGGTCAAGGGGAGGGTCTGGGTGCAAGTACGTTCAATAACGTCCGCAGTGTGAAGCGTTATCGAAAATCTAGGGTCATGTTGGTGCTTTGAGTTGTATAGCATCCGCGACGTTGAGATCGCAACAGGGTCAACCTTACCCGCGCTGAGCCGCCCGTTGTCGGCCTCAAGGCGTAAAAGGTCGGGGTGGAAGAAAAGGCACGCTGAAATAGGTGTATGAATGAATTCAAGGGAAAACAAACACCCCCCAAAAAGCGACCCACAGGTACAGAAGCCCACCGCAGACGACTGGTGTCCCTGGGCCGGCCCCCACCAGGTGCTGAGAGGGATACTCAGGCCCTGCCCCTTCAATCGACAGATACGAAAGGCGAATTGTTAGGACACGAGTTTCCGTCACGGGCCTGACCGCGCTCGCGCCATGGCGTCTGCTCATGAAAGACCACGATTTGAACGGGCCGCATGCGCCGCACATTCAGGAGAAAACAACAGGAAAGAATGGAGGGAGTTCCGGGGGTGACCGAATAACGTCAAGACGTGGAGCATCGAGATGGTCAAAAGGGGATGCCCATCGGAACCGCCCCGTCATCCTTGGGCGGTCTAGTCGGTCCCTTTCTCCCGTACGGCCGCCGTTGCATGCAGCCTGTACCTGAAACTAGACATCTGCTAGTAGTTCTGGTTGACCGGTCGATGGGCGGGTATCCAGGTTGTAAAAACCAGCCCGGCGGGTGTCACGCAACCCCGGATGACCGTTCTGACGGGCGGAGGACTTCGTGACGCTACAATGTTGAATGTGTAGTCCAACGGGGCCCTTGGTTCATTTCGACATTTTTTCAGATCGTGTTCCGAAACCCCAGAAGCCAAGGTAAGCCACAAGACTACTGAGGAATGACATGAAATGAAGACCGAGCTAAGGCATCAGCATTCTGGATTCATGGTGGTGTATCCAAGTGCACCATTTTTTTCCTACGGAAGCAACAAGTACGAAAATAGTGCGACAGCATGGTTACAGGCTTGGTCGCTCACCTGACTGTTCATTAATATGAATAGTGAAGGTATTGAGCGCAAAAAGATAGAAGCCAAAAGTAATGGTAACAAAGGTGACCAGGCAGGTCCGAAGATCACCAACCTAGGGGCAAGCGCGTTCCTCGTGAGCGATCTTTCAACAAGGCAACGGCCAAAGTTGATAGCGGACAAAGACGAAAAGGACCCACTTGTAGTCACATCCGTGTCCTTGTCGCCCCGTTTCCTCCGCCTGGTCTCCTCCATTAAAGCCTTGTTATGTGCGTCCAGCAATGCGACATAAGGTTTCAGCGATGTCTTTTCCCAATCTATTCCAGTGGAGCGACGGAGGAAAGGCGGTGGACAATCAGCGAACACGTATAATGACAGGCGAGGACGTCGGACAAGACCCCGACGACCGGATCATGTGTGAACGGGGGAACGTCAAAGTCAACGGACGTGGGGGATCGAACAGATTGCTGTCATCCCCTCGCCTAACTCGTGAGAGAAAGTGCCCCCCGAGAGCAAGCGACGTCAGCGCCAAAAATGACTTACCGGGAAGGTGTTGAGCCCCTTCTGCGCCATCTTCGCTGTTGATCACTATCGCCTCATCAATTTCCTTCAACAACTGACCGACAGTTGGCACTTTAGCTGGATCGAATTCCTCGATCCTCGTTGGATCCACGGGCACACAGACCCGGCCCGTCTTTGGGTGGACACAAAATGGAGCCTTGAGCAAGTGGTTTCGATGTTTCGAGACCTCTGCGTCGATTCGAGGCCAGGTATATTGGAGGATGATATCTTCCATCGCAGCCAAGAGGAGTCTCTATGAGAACGAAGGAAATCACCGCCAGCACTATTAGCGTCGAAGAGAGGACTCACCCCAGGCACCGATGTTTTCCCATGGATCTTGACCTGGTTCCTGATGTCATCCCATTTTTGCTCGGATGATCTATCTGGGTCGGCGGTCCATTTCTTCCGCAAGGGTTCGATTTGGGCATTTGCTGGTAACAGGGCGAGAAGCTCCTCTGCACCCGCTTCGCCGGCGAAGGAATCTTGGTCCTGGAGGATGAGTGGGGGGAATATCCCTTGCAGCAAGTCAATGAATTCCCTGGAGAGCTTGAGCGCGATGACGAAAGGGAGCGGGTGGCGGATGCTCACTGAATACCCGGGGGTAAGGGTTTCGAACCCTGCCTGACATTCACTTTCTTCTTTGTCTCTTTGCCACCGCTAACCACGGTCAAATAATTTGCGATAGCCCTGCGCTCTTCGTCGTTCAGCTCCATCGCCTCTTGGTCGCTGACCCATAAGTGGATTCCACGTCGACCGGAGTAGACCCAAAGGAGATGATTGTAACCAAATTGGTTGCGAATCGAATGGTCAAGGACCTTGACTGCGGCGGTGATGAAAACCCAGCATCGAGAACAGATGTTGGCCTCGGAGCAGCAACGGCGGATGGAATCATAATCTGTCATGTCGATATCAAACACGAGTTCGCGTTGGAGTGGTTTGAAAGCGGTCGGTCGCACGGTTTTCTTGTCTCTTGGCTGCACGGAGCGTGGGCCATAGGGAGTTTGTTATGGGAAACCCGGCGGGTGGAAGTGGATCAACGCAACTCACCCTCGCGCTGTACATGGGACCGATCTCAAACCTAGTCGGATTGAGGGCACAAACTTGCTTCTTTAGTTCATCCGCGTTGGCAAAGGAGTTGTATCGAAGATACACGTCGCCCTGGAGCGTGAACGCGAACTCGCGGTTGAAAAAGAGTCTCGTAGGAGCTGGTTCGTGATTGAGCCAATGGAATATAGATTTGAATGGATACAGGCGCTGATAGAAGGCGAGCATCGCCTCCGGGGAGAGACCGTCATCGTGTATCACCATCTCCGCTAGGACGAGTCGCGATCGGATATCAGGGGAGAAAGGTAAGACTAACTGACGGAGATTCTGCGGGAAATGAGGCGGCTCCAATTTGAATATTTCGGAAAATTCCAAGTTTTCCCACGCTTAATCCAAGCCAAATTCAAAAAATAGTCGGTTGAACGAATTATTACATTCAAGTACAGAGCGATAACAAACAGTCGTATGAAATGTCCGATGGCGAGAATGAGATTGGGCTACACAGGTCGTGCTATTGGGAGAGAGGGTTTCAGCGACTGTATCTGACGCGGGGGGAGTGGGGGACGACATACTGGTTTGCTGTGTAACGTTTAACGTTTACCAGGTGAATCCACCCCTCTTCATGTCCTGGATTTCCTCCTTTTTAGCCAGCTCTGGTTGCGCGACCTGTGAACAGAGAGTATGAGCATGCAGCGCGAGTGTGGGGAGCAAGGGAGCACTGACTGGGGCGGCGAGGGAAGAAGAGGTGAGGGCGGTGAGGACGATGGTGGCGAAGGAGAAGAAACGCATCGTTGGTTTGGCTGAGAGGGTGAGAGGGCGAGAGGGGGATTTCTGGGGTGGAATGTACCTGAGGGTACCTGGCGGAGGCTTTTATACTCAACATCTCGACACTCCCCGCCCATGGGAAAATCGAGAATAATAATTATAAAATCACCGTGCCTGGCAGGGCGTTCCGGACACGCCAACGTGATGACAGATTGCTCTCTGAAGCGTGTGAGACGGAGTGGGAGTCGGAGAGAGGTCGGATGATCCACACGGACATATCTGCAAACAGACGCCCCGGCAGCAGTTGCCCAAGTTAACCAAGGCCGCCGGCGCCTCGCGCTGGTAACCGTCACCCTGCCATTCCAGCAACAGCGAAAGAAATGGTGCAAAATTCCAAGACATATACCTGGGTTACCCTCTGGTCTGCAGTCTGTCTCCCAATCATCCTCTGGGATGCGTGCTATATCTTTTTCCGGTCCGTTATTTCTCACCCATTTGTTTTCGTCGCCTTGACCCCCCTCCGTTATAGTCCGAGGTCCATGCTGGGCGGGGACCTCCACTGGATTTGGACTGGCTATGGAATATACCAAGAGATTGACTATGTACATCCCCTCGTTTCCCTCGTCCACCAGGTACTGACGCCTCTGGTCCTTCGTGACAGGTTTATGGCGTAAAGGCCCTCCGAGAGGGCGACGGCTTCCCCAACGCACAGTGTTCGCATCCACCCAATCAGCCCACTTTCAGAACAGCAGTAATCAATTTTATTTAGCCACCCTCAACATCGTGGAACTCGTCATCAACGCCCTCTATCTTTATTCCACCTATGTCCTCGATTCCCCGGTCGCTCCGCTCTTTGGTTTTTCCACACACCTCATGACGCTCTCCAAGACCGTCCTCTACATCGCCAATGAATATTTCTGCGGTTTTTGTAACATCGGTCACAACTCGGCCAAGGATATCTTCTTCTTCTACGTCTGCACCAATGGGTGAGCACGCCTTACCATACACGTCTAGTCAGCGCCAACCGCTTATCTCTGTTACCAGCTTTTGGATCATCTTCCCCACCCTGATCACCATTCGGCTCGGTAAGGATCTCGCCACCTCTCTCAGGGTAGCTCGAAGCGTGGCGAACGAGAAAAGGGTCCAGTAAATCGCTGTAGTATCCTGCCGTACGATACAGTATCATCTAGTCGTAGTATACCACTTTGCACAATATCAAGTTACCTGCGATCAGTCAAAGGCGGTCTGATCACAACAAAGTTGCCCTCCTCACTCACCTCCTCCACCTTCTCTCCCTCCCTTCCACCGAACCCGTCTCCCACCTCCACCGCAAGATGCTAGGTAAACTCGGCGCGTCAAAAAGTACGTACTTGTTCCCACCGGCACCCCTTTGCCGTTCTATGCCTTGCACTGGGATCGCCCTCTTCCTTCCTGGTCCAAGATCGCCTATGGCTTAACCCCCTCTACCCACAGAATCAAAGGACCACAAAGAGAACGGGTTCTCCAGGTCCATTACTCCCATCCCTTCCAGGTCGACGACGCCCAAACCCCCCCACGATGAGGCTGAATCTAGCTTTCGCTCTGGAATGCTTACCATCCGTATCTTCTCAGGTACGCACCCGCCACCGCCATCTTTCTATCTGCTTCTCACCCTTTGCCGCATCAACTGACTTTCTACTTTATCACTCTCGTCCCGCCACCCTCTTGACCCACCTTCCTCTAATGCTTCCCTCTACCTATGACACGTCGACCGAACACGATCCCCACTGATCATCCTTCAACCATTCCCGATTCACCATACGGTGTGAACCAACTCAGGACGCGGACTCACTCTACCCCCAGGTCAAGAGATCCCGGAGGTGATCAAGAAAGCCCTAGAGTCAAACCCCACCACCAGAAGGTCCGCTAGCAACAGGGAGAGCTTCCAAAGACACCGATCCTGGTGGTTGCCCTACGTCGTTCTCGAGTTCGATAAGAATGAGATCCTTATCGACGCTTTCGGAGGGGATATCTCAAGCCCAGTCTGGAATTACCGAGCTGATTTGTATGTCGGCGCTCCCTCCTTACCCTCTTCCATCTTCGTTGCCGTTTACTGATCCGGTCTTCGCCTACCACTTCCGTCTTGAATAATCCAGCGATGTATCTCGTACTTCTAATATCGCCGTCAGCGCCTATCTCCGTACCGCCCCCTGCGTGCAGAGCCAGGACGACATGGGCAATGATTTGCTGATGGCCAGAGTCGATCTCGTGCCCGTCCTCGACACACACGTGAGTCCCCCTTCTCTTCCCCCGGTCGTTACGTGTCTTATCGCCGCGATGTATCTCCATCGATCTCACCATCGTGTTTCACTCGCTTTTTTCCCTCCCTTGTTTTGCTCATCTCCGCTCCCCTAACACCTCGGACTTACGTATCCCTCCTTCTTTCGTGATACTAGCACGCTTCCGACCAATGGTATACCGCCACTGCCGGTTCAGGTTCCTTCCACCTCAAGATCGATTTCAAGCCAACCCGGAACGTGCCCCTCACGATCGACGCTTTCGATCTCCTCAAAGTGATCGGCAAGGGTTCGTTTGGAAAGGTCATGCAAGTGCGGAAGAAAGACACTCAGCGGATATATGCTCTCAAGACGATCCGAAAGGCCAACATCGCCTCTCGACCCGGAGAGATCACACACATCCTTGCCGAGCGCACCGTTCTCGCTCTGGTGAACAACCCATTCATCGTCCCCCTTAAGTTTTCCTTCCAGACCCCCGACAAACTGTACCTCGTGATGAGTTTCGTGAATGGCGGAGAACTCTTCTACCATTTGCAGAGGGAAGGAAAGTTTGATGAGTACAGGAGCAGGTTCTACGCCGCCGAGTTGCTTTGCGCGTTGGAACATCTTCACGGGTTCAATGTCGTTTATCGTGACTTGAAGCCCGAGAATATCCTGTTGGATTATACCGGGCACATTGCCCTCTGTGATTTCGGGTTGTGCAAACTGAACATGTCGGAGACGGAGAAAGCCACGAGTAAGTCCCTTCTTACGTGTGCCGGTCAGATGCTAATTGGACCCTACTTCCATAGCCTTCTGTGGTACACCGGAATACATCGCTCCGGAACTCCTCGAAAGCCAAGGGTATACCAAGACCGTTGACTGGTGGACCCTCGGTGTGCTTATCTACGAGATGATGACCGGCTTGCCTCCGTTCTACGACGAGAACGTGAATATTATGTACCAACGGATCCTCTGCGACCCCCTCAACTTCCCTCCCGACATCTCTTCCGAAGCAAGGAGCGTGATGACTGGACTGTTGCAGAGGGACCCTCAGAGGAGGTTGGGCAACCACGGCGGAGATGAGATCAGGAGGCACCCGTTCTTCGCCAGATATATCGATTGGAACAAGCTGATGGCGAAGAAGATTCAACCACCATTCAAGCCCAGTGTCGTAAGTCGACGTTTCCTCGTGAGCGTGCATCAGTACCGATGTTGTATGTTTCTAGGAATCTGTGTTGGACGTTGCCAACTTCGATTCGGAGTTCACGAGCGAGATGGCTCAAGACTCCGTCGTCGAGGACTCTCACCTCTCCGAGACCGTTCAGGACAAGTTCAGAGGGTTCACTTATAACCCTGCCAACGAGCATTTGAGCGAGAGTGTAGGCCGCTATGGAGCTATGGCCTGAGAAATCACCAGGACATTGATTTTGGGACATTTTCCCCCCTTTTGTTCTTTGCTGACTCCCCACTTGATTCCCACACCCCTACTCTGTCTTAACATCCCTCAGATATATGTTCCCGTCATTAGAGCGTGGAAGGTCCACGAGCGACTGGGTCGCTTTACATCGGTTGTCGTGGTTTTTCTTGTTTGCCTCGTTCACCACTCCTGACCCTCCCTCCCCACTCCTTTCGTCCCCTCGTTACCCCCCATGAGCTCTCGTTTTTTTGTTTGTGTGCCCCCTTTGTGTTTTCGGTCTGTTGCATCGTAAAGGTTTTTTGTACTGGAGACTGGCTTGTTCCATTTGTTGGGATGTGGTAACCCACTCCGCACGCCGAGGTCCAACCGCTTATCTGGCTACTGGGTTCGACTGGCTGTCTTCGTAAGATGAGATGGTTACTCGCGATTGGATTACAGATTACAACAAGTTAAGAGATGGCAAAACAATCGTAGAACCAACTACTCGAAGATCCGGTTTTAAGCAACGGTTTTTATCCCGCCCCAGGCGACGCTCTTGATTTGAGCAGCCGGTTGTGGCTGTTGGGGTTGACCGGGTTGTTGTTGTGCTGGAGGATTGGCCGGTCTGATGGGGATCGGGAGCGGAGAGTTCTTAAGACCATCGTACACACGTTGAGCGTGTTCCGTGTTCCGGATGAACCATCCTGCGTAGCGACGACCCACGGTCGACTCGGTAATGTGAACCATGTTCTGCAGAGGACAAAAGTGAGGTAATCGTCAGTGATAATGTGGTCAGATGATCGGTGGAACGCAGGTTTCAGCATCACCTCGTCGATAACAAAATCCAAATCGTTGTTGGCGACCGTCGAGCCCTCCAGTAGACTCTTCTCGTTGCCCACCCGCCCGGTACTCCTGCTCGCTTGTTTGAGAACCATCAGTTGCTGGACCATCTCTTCCTCGTCGGTGTCTAAGAATCCAGCGAGCTTACTCGTTCCCAACGAAGTGTACAGTTTCAAGAAACTCCGAAGGGTGGGAACGGGGAGTTGGGCCCTCACGTCGGCTATGAAATCTTTCAAATGCCGTTGGGCGGGGTCAGTGTGAGACTCTTCGAGATAGGCCGTCAACGCGTCCGTATCATCATACGGCGGTGGGTTCGCCGAAACGAACTTGGGGCAAGCGTAGGTGAACAGTTCCTCGAACGCCGGGACACCCTCCTCGCCTCTGGACATTTTAGTGACCTGCTCGCCGAACCGCTCCTTGACGATGTTCAAGATGTTGTCGTCCAGTCGACTGGGAGATAAGGCGTTGCAGATCGCGAACAGGGCGTACATCCTGTCCGCCGTTTTGTTGATTTGATCGTATTGGTAGCTCCGTGTGTGGTATTGTCGCATGCGGAGGATGAGGTTCAGGATCGTCACGAATGTGCGCGTCGCATCGGTGTACCGCCTGAGCATCATGTAACAGAACCCGACGTAGTAGTAGGTCGAGACGTGGCATGCGGTCACTCGGGTGAGTGAGGACTTGGGGATGGTTCATCACGGTCAGATGCGGACCGTTCGGGAGGGGGGGATGAAGACGGGTAAATACCTTTTGATTCAGTTCGACACCTTCCATCGATTTTAGGGCGAGAGTAAAGTCACCCAGCATTGTGTGGACGCGGAGCAGACCGAGGATGCTGAAGTACCCGAGAAGGCGGTATAGTTGGAGGGCGCCATACTCTCCAACGATCTCTCTGATTCGTAGATGCTCAGTCACTGGTTTCCGAGTTTGAAAGTGGGAAACGTACTCGATCTCCCCCTGGCTTTTACCTTCTTGTACTGCGTTGATATACTCGTGTATTTTAGATTTCTGGATGAGCGAGTACAAGACGTTCAACACGCTGTATGAGGACCATGGCTAGTGAAAGCAGTATTCAGCATCCCATCGTTTAATCACAGTTCCAGCGTCCTACCTGACCAGCATCTCCCAGACTAGTAAGCTCTTCCTCCGTTTTTGATGCGGCCTTGGACCTCCAGACGCTGAAAGACTGATATTGGTAGATGAATTCATCGACGATGTCCCACAACCACTGTTCTGGGAGCTCTAAAGTCACAGGTCCATCGGAGTCTGGTTAAGTGATGTCAGAGATCGGACCTTTCTGATGCGACGCTCGAATCACTCACTGAGTAGGTAATTAAACAGTTCGCAGCTGTTCTCGTACGAATGGAACCGATCGTCAAGATTTGGCTGCAGCCGGGAGTAGACATGCCGGTAGTACAACTCCCGATATAAAATTAGGAAAATGGGATCTGGACAAAGCAAAGAGGTAAACCGTGGGAGATAAGGGCGAGATGAGGGCAGGCACCATCGTTAACCAACGGAGCTATGAGTTCAGCCTCTGGCCATTCGGTCTTGGCGTAGTATTTCTCCGTCAGACGGTTCCATCCGCTTTCATACGAGACCGTGATTTCTGCGAGGTTGTTCTCTTGAACGGCTTGGTAGAAGTGTACGATGAACTATAGGGTCGTAGATCGGTACGTGATTTCAGGCAATATACCCCCATACACACCCTCTTCACGACGTCTGGGATTTGGGCAAAAGCTTGTTGCGCCATCTGCTGTTGCACAGCAAGCATAGTGGTCTCATCGATATGGGGCTTGGCTAGACAGTCGTGGATTTTCAGTTACATCGTCGGATGTATGTTTTTGACTTTGGGACGCACCATCTTCATACAGGTCCGTTTGACCGAAGCTGCCGATGGCCAGGTTAAGATCGACGTCTTCAAGGTCTTCGTCGACCTCGGCCTCAGCGGCCCAATAAGTCATCCGTTGTTCAGCCATCGTTGGAGGACCTTCGGCGGGGATTCCCAGCAAGCCGTTAGTGGATAAGAGAAGTTTTGAGTTCACGGAGGGTGGGGTCACGTGAACGCCACACTTCTCAACCGAGTCGCCCATTCGCGTCCGCCCGTTTCACTTCTTTCAAGACTGAAGTATTCTGCGAGGGCGACATCCGGGAGCCAGTTTGTATGCTTCGAGCGCATCAGCTCTCACCGACCATACTTGCCGTAACGTGTTTTTGTAAAGGTATACTGCGGAACTCTCGGACGACTATGAAGATCAAATCCGACTACGGGCCAGACATCCGTCTCTGTCTCGATGTAAGCCCGAAAAGGGTCCAATACTCGACAGCTGGAACGTAACCTCATGGTTTTCTTGTCGCCCTCCCAGCATCTCAAACCTTCCGAACAAGATGCACAGGTTCGGGATAACCTCCTTGAGGAGTTAACTGATATATTCAACGTACATTTTGGCCCCGGGTTCGACGTTGAATACGTGGGCATTGGACGTTACGCTGCGGACATACAACAAGCACCCTTGGAGTTTGCCATCGTGGTGTGTGTTGATCTTCGGATACTCTTCCGACGCTGAAGTATGAATTACCCCGCAGGATGTGCAGAGCGAGCTCGGGACCGTTGGCAAAGAGTACACAAGCGAACTCCCGGACATATACAACCCTTGGTGCGTTCGTCACTTGCCACGCTACACTCGGGGGCGAACGGTGTTTTTAGGGCTGTTGCGAGGGTTCTGACAAGAGAGGATTTCCATGGAAAGATAAACAATCACTCACTATCAAGAACCACTCCAGCGAAGCTTACGACTGACGGGGAGTACGTGCGTCCCCCGCAGGCGAAGTATGACGAGAACACAGAGTTCAGTTACATCCCGAGACGAGGCCTCATTTACCCGGAGCGCCTGCGCGTTGAACACCCCATTGCCTTTGACCTTATTCTCCCCGGCCCCACTATTATCCCTCTTGTTCGCATGCTCGAAGAGTACTCCGAACTTGTTCCTGACTTTCGTGATCTGGTCTCGATTTCGTATCTCTGGTGTCACTCTCTGGGTATGAGAGAGATATCTCCTACGTGTCTGGCACTGTTATTCGTCTCGTTTCTGCAGGTGTGATTGGCTGGTACCTCACCCCTTTGCTGTCTAACCCCAGGTCACAGGAAACCACCAGAACACCTGGTATCACCTTTAGTACAAGCCACATTAGTGACCACGCTAGCAAACAATACCACCTTTCAAAGACCGGCGGAAAATGGGGAGTCCACGAGATTTCCCTCGGGAATGGCCTATGGACGGATGAGATTGTGGCATTGGAGACAGACTTTGTGATACAGAAAAGCGCCAAGTATACCGATTTGGATAAATCTCGTCTGCTACGCAACTTTATGAAGTTTGTATCCCGTATTAGTGCGCATGCAACGCGGCTGATTGTCAACGCCTAGCTTCCTCAATCGTACCGCCAGACAGTCCAAGACTTCTATCGTCTCTGTCGGCGCTGAGAAGGGGATCCAGAGGGATGCGGCTCCCTACCTGGGGTCAACGGTCAAATCACTCCCTGAATTCCTGGAGGAGTCGGCCAGCAGCCCTTACATTCAGATGCAACCGCCCCAGCTGTGGGGAATCCACCCGCTAATCGTCCAAGATCCTTTCACTTACAGTCACGTCAGTGGCTTTTTTTTTTTTTCTTTTGATATTATGGTCAAGTCCTGAGTGGCGTGTACAGAACCATGCAGAATTCGTCTCCATTCGGACTGTCGGCGCGCTTGCGCATAATGCCCAAATCGCAGTCGGAAAGATAGACGCGAGGCAATCGCTGCTAGAGATACTTGGGATTGACCAAGCTCACCCAACGGACGCCTTGCGAAGAGCTCTGGTGCTCCGAGATGAGGTACGGCACGGCTGTTCGTCGGTGCGAGCTTACCGATGATGTACTCTCAGGGGGACCTCATTAGACCGCATATAAGACAAGCGAGGTCCGAAACCTTGCGCAAGATACAGGAAACGGTCTATCAGACCTACGGTACAGACTACAGGGTCAAACTATTTGGGAGCACCTCTTACGGAGTCGATTCTCCCGCAAGCGATCTCGACCTTGTGATCATGGTAAGGGCGCGCTTTCACTCACACTCGCCTTCGTCGCTGAACTCCGATCAGGACAACAACCGGATGGATGGATTTCCACCGAGCCTTGACCTGAAAAGTTTACCCCGTAAGTATATTGTTCCTTCAATGAATCACCAGGGAACTCACATCATTCGCAAGCTATCTACAATGTGAGGTCTGTCACGGCAGGAGTTCCGGGTACTTCAGGGGACTAAAGCGTCCATCACAGGAATGTAGGTCGGGCATTATCAAGAGCCGGCTTCACGGACGTCTTGCCGATCCCAAGTGCAAGCGTCCCAATAGGTTAGTCTCGCCTCATCTTATACCCCCGCTTCCCGTCGCTGATGCATTCACTCTAGTGAAGTTCAAGGACCCTGCCACCGGGATAGAATGTGACATCAACGTCAACGATCAACTTGGTTCAATTAACACGTCTCTAATCAGGAATTACGTGTCCTTGCAACCGGTATTGATTCCCCTGCTGCGGTTGATCAAACGGTGGGCAAAGACAGTAGGGATGAACTCTCCAAGCAAGCGGCCGGTGTCCTTCAGCAGCTATACTCTCACGCTTATGACGCTTGCGTGGTTCCAAGTAATGTCACTGATGCGAAGGTTCTATTCGTGCTGACTGAATTCTGCACAAGTCATTAGAATGGTTACCGAACCTTCAGGAAGATGTACCCTCCAAAAGCGCTGCCCCAACAGACCACTTTTGGATAAAGAACAGGAAGGGAGAGAGGTTCCGGTGCGATACTCGATTCAAGGCGGTTGAATACTGGTCGGTGCACCTGGAAAAACCGGTCGGGGGGCTGTTTTTTGAGTGGCTCAGGCACGCCCCCCTTTACATCCTCCTATCTGCCATCCACTGAATGACCTTAGATTCTGGGGCCGGGAGTTTAAGTATGATGAACATGTAGCGTGCGTACGGAAGGGTGGGATAACTCTACGCAAGGGCAAGAACGCACTAAAGGGCACAAACCCCGTCGCCTCGACGTCGACGCAACCTGAAGAACAAGAGTTACTGGACGATGAATGGGACGAAGATGCTGATGGGGAGGTGGCGCAAGACGAATTATTCAACGCTGACTGGTCCAGAGATCTTGTGTGCGTGGCTGACCCATTCATCGTTGGGAAGGTGGGTCTCTTGCCTTCGTTGCGGTGATGTCCGCTCAATGTCCCCGCCTTTCAGAACTGTGCTGGTCAGATCAAGAAGTTAATCTTTACCCGGTTCGTTCACGAATGCAGGAACACCGAGGGTATGTTGCGACTGGGGATACCCTTCGAGACAATTCTATCGAGGGAGCCACCTGCCGTTCCCCTGAAAAAGTTCAAGAGGCTAAAGAAGCAAAAGAAAAAGGACCGGGGTGAGCAGGCGCAGGGGAAGAGGGTACCGGCTCAGAATCCGAAACCACGGTCTCGACCCGGATCTCCACAATCTGGGGTACGAAGGGGCAGCAGTGGTCCGCACAAGAACGGCCGAGGTGGGAGAAGGGGGGCACCATCTAGAATTCAAGCTAACAACACATAGTAATGATTACGCTGTACATCTGATACATCCCGTCGGAACACGGCATTTCGAGGGCGAGAACCTGGGTGCTGGCCGCGAAATTTCAAAGGAGGAACACGGGTCAGGTTTTGAAGATGATGATCAACAATAACAATATCAGAATCAGGAGGGCAATCGTTACCGAGGAGCCTGAGGTGATGAAGGTAAAATGAGATCCTACAGGAACGTGCACTGTCATACGAGACTAACCGTTTGCTTTGGCGCCTCTTGCCACGCGTTCCAACCTTCTCCTCGCGTTTCCCATCCGGCCTTGGGTCCGGTCCAGATCGTGATCGAGTCCCTCAAGCAGCCCGGTGTGAGTATCCAGCTCATCATTAATCTGAAGTGAAATGTGATGTTGGCGCGATATCGATTGGGATAGGTTTTCCAGGTGGTCATCCTGCTCTGAAGTAAATATAAATCACACGGCCGAACAACACGTGGGACGGTGAGACGGACCATCCATGATGCGCTGCTGGCTCTGCAGCATCATCTCGTTTGATTCATGACCCGATGCGTCAGGATCGTCTGTGTAGGGGGTAAATGTATCGCCGGGGGCGGGAGGGGATGGTGCCCGTGGCGGCGAGGGTGGTTCTTGGACCGGTCGTTCCAGACTGAACGCACTTAGCACGGCTGATGGGTGGGCACTAGACTTGAAACGTACACTGCAATGCCATTAGCATCCGCGTCTGGCCCAAGCATGGCCCTCATACGGTCGTATTGACCGGACAACAGGTCGACCGCTTCAGAGAAAGACCCATCTGTCCCCCGCAATTCAAGGATTCCGGCCCGCAGCTGCTGCAGGTTCTTTATAATTTGTCGCAGATGCAGCGAGGATGTTGATGTTCCGGGAGTAGTCGGTAGTGACTGTATGCGCTGGCGTTCCAACAAAAGAGAAAGTGTTTGTGTCGAGAGCGAGGTGAGTTTTGCGAGCGACATGGCGGATGGAGACGGCTGTGTGAATGATGCGGGTATGTAGTGAGTAGCACTAGAACGTAACAGGCGTTTGCAAGTCGCCGTCTTGATCATGGCACCAATCCGCCTCGCCGTCTTGCTTTGTGACACGCCTCTCCCGCAAGTTCTCAAGGAGGACGGGGACTATCACACGATATTCGATGCATGGCTCAGGGGCATATCGCCCCCAGTCGATTTCACACTCGACGCCTTCGATGTCGTGAACAAAATGGAATATCCTCCCGAGGATGCCAAGTACGACGGTATCCTCCTGACTGGCTCCGGTCAGTCAAACTACCTCCCTCCGCCACTTCGACCCTCCGGTCCGACGCCCTCTCACAGCCGCTTCCGCATCCGAGGACGTTGAATGGATTAACAAGTTGGTGGAATACACTGCCAACATTGCGCGATCGAAACCGGACCTGAAGCTCTTCGGTACGTACGACCGTAAGCTTATTGGCCTGCCAAACCTTCGCTGATCTCCCATCCTAGGTATCTGTTTCGGTCACCAGATCATCGGAAGGGCGTTAGGAGGGAGTTGCGTCCGCAGCCCTCGATGGGAGGTTGGCATCACAGACGTGCAACTTACCGAGATTGGCCAGCGTGTATTTGGCGCAAAGTCATTGGTATGAGTCAATGAAATCTTTCCGGGAGCTCTATTCGTTGACTATTAGATAAAACTCGTGGCCAGAACATCCAAGAAATGCACAGGGATCACGTACCGACGGTTCTCCCCGGTTTCGAGCTACTGGGATCTACAGATGTCTCCCACAATCAGGGAATGGTCAGATACAACCCCGATCCATCCGGAAAGCTCGCCAAGTTATCCGATATTCAAATTTTCACAGTCCAGGGCCACCCAGAGTTCACGAAGAGCATCGTCTCCAAGGTGGTCGGAATCCGCACCGAAAAGGGTATCTTTACGCCAGAGTTCGCTCAGGATGCGATAAAGCGTAACGAACTGAGGAACGATGGGGTGGAAGTGATAGCAAGAACGGTGTGGAAGATCCTTGGAGCTATACATACCGAGAATTAACATACGAGACACAATACATAGCGAAGCAGATACATAGAAGAACACAGGTCGTGTATGTGTCAACTTTACCAAATATCCGTTCCGGCCCGTACATGGAAACAGAGGGAGTAATTACTTAGCAGTGTTCATAGAGGTCACAACCCACGGCCTGCAGCCATTGAGTACGATTTACGCCACGAGGAGACAACGTAAACGGGGCGCTACTCTTTTCCAGAAGGCTGGATTCAGAGACCCCTTCTGATTGCCTTCGCCGGAGGTCAGGGAGTATTGCGGGAAGGGTAGCGGGGTCGGAGGCGAAATGAAATATGCGTATGCGCTGGTTCGTGGACAACGTGTCGATAGTGAGAGATAGGATGTACAATTGCAGCTCCGTGGGGAGGGACTGTATATGGGGCTGCGGCCTACTGGTCTCGTCTTCGTTCGTCCACCTCGGCTTCAGCAACAAAGCCCTCGAGTACCGGAGTAGGCGAAAGGCCGCTGCGTGGGTGTGCCTCTGGAGAATTTCGTTTCTAACGAGCGCACACTGCAGATCCTCCTCGAAATTATCGCTCAAAGTAGTGTCCTCGTCCGAGTCGCCTTCGAGTTGACCACCTTGATGAGTGCGAACGCCGTACATCTCCAGGCTCAGCATATTGAAGTTGGCTTGCATTATCGACCGCGTGACCTTCGCACCCCCGCGCGCGCCGATGTTGTTCCCGCTGAGCCTCAACGTCGCGAGACGGCGGGAGCGAGGCGAGGATATGTATCCGACGATGTGCGGTACCGCGGCACGAGTTAGACCGATTGCCGACAACTGGAGGTTCAACAGATGGGGGGAGTCGAGATGAGGAAAGAACCTTTCTGCGAAGGCGTCAGAAAGGCCGTTGCAGCTGGATAACGATAGGACCTTCAGCGACGATGAATTGAGCGCTCCCGCGAAGGAGGTGATGACATCAGAGCCGCCGGCAAAGTCATTCTACGGAAGGAGGCTCAGTTGTGCTGCTGCAAGTGAGAACGGTCAGCCTTACGCTGGCCAAATACAACTCTTTCAACCACCTATTGTCGCGCAGGAAGTTCCCGATGGATTCCAAGGCCACGTTCCCAAGGCTATTTGCGTTCAACAAAATGCCGGAAACCTTGTGCCTTCGTCCTTCCTCCGAACAGAGGTATTTGAAGAGTTCGACACATCCATCGTCTCCGAGGTTGTTGTGGCGCAGAATCAGCCAGGCGACAGCATCCCTCCTTGAGAGTGCTTCGATCATCATCCTCGCACCTGGTGGCTACCCTGAATCAGCCACTGACCGGGTTAGAAGCTCAACCACCGACCTTCCACAGAGTTCAGCCTGCCTTCAGCCATGTAAAGGCTCTTGGCGCTGTACTGGTCGTTCCAGACTGCATGTATAGCCGACTGCATGTTGCCGTAGACGAGAAGGTCGACTTGGGCGCTTGTGTATAATCTTAGATATAAACTTGGTATCCAAGGTAGCGCCAGGGACTTCAACCGATCACCCACTCGGATTTGACTTGTGAAATCCCCCTTCCATTCTTATGTATTTCTTCAGGGCTACCCTAACACGTATAATCCACGGTATAAGAAAAAAGTTTGAAAGATGTAAAAGGAAAAATAAAAGAGTGTGCTACGGCCCAAAAACGCGAAAGCCAACCCACGACTTAATGCTAGTGGTCGTGTTCAATGGAATCGACGTGACGCTTCACGGCAGCAGCAGGGGGGCTCTGCAGAGGGAAGCCAGGGGGGCCAACAGAGATACCGAGGTCAGAAATTTCGCCGTTGGAAATATTGTACACAAATCCTGTATGCGGGCGGTCAGGTGAGAAAACACAGGAACATGACTGCAGAAGGACGTACCATGGACGAACACAGGCTTAAGGGGTCCACCCTCACCACCGGCCCTCTTCTTAGGAGCAGCGGGGCTGCTGCCGCCCTGTTGTTCTAGGTTGAAAGCATCCCAGTGCTAGCAGGTCTGAGTTAATACCGACAGTCGACCACAAGGATGATGAACAAACATACGGTTTGCATGACTGGATCATTGGCGACGTTAGAAACGGACTCTTTGATGTTCTCCTCGACGAGGGCTTGGTATCCTGGGTCCCCAAACTCGGGCTCCGCAGTGACGTTGTTGGCGGTATTGGACTCCCTCAACGTGACGATCTCCGGGCTTGAAACAAACGTGAGCAAACCAGTGACAGAGGCGCGGGGCGAGAAAGGTAGCTTACCGAGTCGAAGTCTGGAAAATGTGCCTGATCGGTTCAATCCAGTTTTGCAGGGCACCGTCGGCGTAACTGAGCTCGCCCGGGGGCCTTGCCAGGATCGAAGCACCAACACCACCACATCCATAGTGACCCATCACGATCACGTGCCCGACAGCCAGCTCGGAGACGGCGTACGACAAAATGCTGACCGAGTTGATGTCGTTGGAGACGAAACGATTGGCAATGTTACGCTCGGTGAAGAGCGTTCCCGGCGCTGCATTAAAGATGGTACCTTCAGCAGCACGGGAGTCGCTAGGTAAGATAAACGCCGAAATTAGTATCTACAGCCAAGACTTCCGTCGGACGAAACGTACCTGCAGCCCAAGTACAAAAATTCGGGACTCTGTCCATCATTTGTCTGTTCCTGAAGTACGTTTTCGTTGCTAGAGTTGGCGATCGAGTCGCGGAAGCGTTGGTTCCCCTCGGCGAGGACATTGATCTCGGGAAAGCTTCCGGCCACCTCGACAAGGCTCTTGTGTTTTACCGGTTCCTGCCGTAATTGCTTATAGTACCCACGTCGTGAGACCATGGGTCGGCCGCTGACTGGAGCAGAGACGGCCAAGAAAGTGATGAACAGAGCAAGAAAAGCGGACACCATATTTGATTGAAGGATCGGTCAGGCTTGCTGAGGAAGGACTGTAGCACGGTGTGGAAGTGAAGCTAAAATGAAGGTAAAAAAGTGGGAAGCGGTCGACGCAGCCCAGGAAACTGAAGAAAAGAATGGGAGGGGAGGAATTAAGACAAGGATGCGATTGCTGTGAGCCTAGCTCAACCTTTTATAAGCGTCATGTAACCACGACAAAGGCCAAAAGGGAGGGAATCCATGGATAGCGGTAGTCTACGCCAAGAAACTCTGGGCAAACGACCGCGGAGACGTAGACGCGGAGGATAGAGCGTATCTCGAACATTGACCAACAAGAAGACCAGCCACCTCTGGAGAGGGAGAGAATGTCGGACACGAGTTTTCTGCCTTATACTGACGAGTAAGCAACTCCAGGCAGTACCAGAAATATCCAGAGCGAGTCCCTGGAGCCCATCAGCTATGCAGGTCCTGTAAGTGTGGTCGGGACCGGCTCGAATAGTACCGGGTGGGAGGCTAGTGTTCAGAATCAAAAATTTCCATATCAGTCGAGCGACCGATCGTGGTCTAACCCGCCGCTCGCACGCTCAAGAAAGTCTTGGCGGCCAAACCGCCCAATATCCGACATACGCAGGTATCAGCGCACGCGCACAAAGTGGTAACTACGGGGATGGAGAACAAAGAACACGTCTGAACAACTGTTCAGCCGAAGTGTCGCACACTCAATTGTTGCGCGAGTGTTATCTACTGGCGGCGATTCATAAAATCCTACTTTCATCGGCGCTGTTCGGATGAGCCGCTTCTTTGTCTATCTACGCGCCGAGAACATAAAAGGAGGTGCTTGTGGAACATCGTATTTGCAAGTATCGTCGGCCGGAACGGCGGTGGATGAAAGTCAAAAGTGTCAACTCTCACCATCCCCTTATATGAGTTATGTTGCGACCGCTTTCGGGCTCTCGATTCTATAGCGTCTATCACTTTGCGCTGTTCCGGTCCAGCCTCATCATGTCCAGACCCCCGTCAGTCACCACGGAGACTAAGTTGGCGGTCGCGGAGGCAACGCTGATCCTTTCCGTGATCGGCTTGGCATTAGGGACCACCGAACAATGGAACGCAGGTTCGAGCTTCCACCGTGCCTAACGAGACCCCAGCCCCAAACCATAGTACCTACGTCACGCAGTTCAAACGGACCGCAAAGGTGCTTACTCGCGCGTGAGGTTCGAACCGACATGTTATATTGCGAGTTAACCAGTATTGCAAGGGATAGAGTATAAGGATTTGGGTATTAGACATTACAAGTGGAGGAGAGAAGGGACGTGGAAGGCAGGAGAGTGGTTAAACTGTAATGGCGAGACTCGGGTGTGCCCTCCAGTTGTCTTCGTTGCGGTGGGAAGATGGGGCGTAACCCCACTGCCTCCTTCCATGATGGTGGCGTCCAGAATCCGAGTGCGTGGTCGCATTGGTCTCGACCAGACGGCGTTTACTAGATCCGGGACGAGGGGAGGGCGGGGTATCGACCTTTGGCAACGAAGAGGTCTCAGGAGCAGGGGACTTCTTTGCCTTCTTCGTCGGGGAAGATGGCCTCCTCGATTTGGTGGTCGTCAGCGAGGGAGACGGAGATCTACCTGACTCGGTAGGTGAATGAGACCTGTTCTTCGCCCGTCGCCGAGGTTCATGGGGTATACATGACATGACGTCAATAATCCCTTGTTTTTGTTCAGAGGCCAAGGAGGTCTGGACAAGTGGTGACTCCGAGAGTTGTAGTAACTCCGCGACGGAGTAGACTTGGGCTAGGGTTTCAATAGACCGAATCAGCACTGGTCGTAGATCTCGAGCACTTCAACTGAATTGGCCTCACGTCTATTGTTTGCATCCGAAACTGGAGTTTGCCTCACGGGCGAAGATGAAGTGGAGCTCGCCGATCTCTTGTGAACGGGTACATACTTCTCGGGGCTGACACGCTTTGGGATATCAACAGGTGAAGACATTGTCAAGGGGTTGAGGCTTGGAGAGAAAGATGTGTTGAGTGGACTGGACGAGTTGTGTTTCCAGATGAAACTGAGGGAGTCATTATGGCCCGTGCAAAGTCTTTATATCAAGACACCCAGTGGGATGACTGAACTCGCCAGGTCATCCTTAGTAAACGTGGCTCTCTAGGATGTGAGTCTAGGGGCTTTCAAGATCACACGAGAAGGCGCTGGAACTGGAAGCGGAACATCCTAGAACCTTCAGAATCACTGTTGGCAGTGTCAGCCAAAACCTGTCCCCCACGTGACCTCTGCGCTGGGAGGCCTGTGCTTTTGCTGAATCGTTCGCGTCCAAATCAGACCGATGGGAGTGGATGATAAGCGGAGATAGTTGCTAATGGATTATACAGCGAAACCAGTAAGGTACTTTCATGTAAGTTGAGCATGTAACTGCTTAGGTGTGTGATGTAGGCGCCCAGATATGACCAAGCGGATCTTCTCATACATCGACGAACCCTTTGACCTTACCAAGCCATTTGACGTATTCCTGCGGTGCGTCATGAGATGAGGATCGGCGATTTAGTAAAGATTTACAAACCTTCTGCTCCTTGTGCTCGATGAGCTCGGGGATAAACAAAGCAAGATCGTCGTTGATGCCACGCTCCTGGAGGTAGCGCGTGAACTCCTCCTGAACTCCGACGTCCAAAGTCTCGAACTATTCATGTTGCCGTTATAATCGGTAAACGGCGTTAAGGCAAATTGAAACGAACCTGAGGACCAATGTAGAGACCACGACGTTTCCAGTCAGCCTCAGCGGTCATCTCCGTTCCCAGCCTGCCGTCGGCATAGAAAGAGATATTTTCGATGACGAAGACACCCTCTTGGGCCATAGCATCAAAAGTAAGGGCACCAGCACCGGAATCCTAATTACCCCGGGTCGTCAACAACAGAGCGCGTCATTTGATCTGCGCAAGCTGACCTTGGTGATCGATATGGAGCACCGCACTGGGTACGACTGAGGGACATCAACTTCACCCTCTTCACCCTCGGCGCCGTCGAAGTCCTCCGCCTCAACGTCATTTTGAAGGTCGGAGGCCGAGAAAATCACCCGGATGCTAATACTACGTTAGTCCGGACACGAGAAACTCAAACGGCCAGACGTACCTCTCGTTCCCGAATTTACGTGTCAACGCTACTTCGTCACTGCCCTCAACACTCTCAATCTGCATGACGTCAGTATACTTGGAAAGGGTGAAGTCAATACTGTCTGACCTCCCAGGTACCACGCTTCTTGAACGTGGTCAAGGATTCAGGTTCCTCGGCCTCGGTGTTGGCCTCTTGCTCGTACTTGAGCTCTTCGGCCAGCCTCTGGGACAAAGCCAAATCGGCTGTATGCGTACAATCAACGAACGGAACCAAAAGCGGGGTGACGCAACCTACATGAACCGTCACCCATTACCCGAGCGGAGGCGGAAAACCAGCGAGTGGCTGGAACCGTAGCCCGAGGGGCGAGCTGGGAGCCTAGACGGGGAACATGGATAGAGCGAGCGAAAGCCCGGGCCGAGACCGTCCTCGAGGAGGAAGCAGTAAGGGAGCGGAGGACACGGAAGGTAGACATTTTCGGGATCGGACACGGGTGGAAGGTGAAAGGTCCAGGATGCGTTGGCGGATTGAGATTGATCGCGTGGCCATAGTTGCACGTGACTTTGTTTGGCTACAGCCTGTGATCCAAACACACGACTTCTTCCGTGAGGATGTCGAAATCCCTTTGATGGACGGCTCTCACCGGGGGTCACAGCCAGCCCTCGTTCTTTACGAGATCTCTCGGATCTTCCAACCCACGAGTTATACAGCCGACCGTAAGACGTGTAACCTCGAATTTAATCGATCCCCTTGAAATGCAATCCGTCATACGACCTCCTGGGGTTGGGCGCTGAGCATGTTCCGGTCACGGTGTGTATGCGATTCGCGTTCAGATGACGGTCACGTAAGATGGTCACACAAGGTGTTGGAGCATTTACTCGGGTGCGCATCCATTAGTTACCGGGGGGTTGGGTATGGGTCCCCGAGCACACAAGACTCAGCTGATTAGGTTGTATGGGCCGGCTTCTCGGTTCGCCTACACGCGCACGAGAAGCCATCGGGATGGGTCCTCATTCACACAGTCGTTCAAACTTTTCCCTATCACCTGTTGCATGGGTTCCGTAAAGATACAGGGCGCAGGTCCTATGATCCTTGACTCTATGTCATGGAAATTCTAGATTGTCTGGGGTGAGCCGCTTGAATCGGTGTTGTATATCCAATTTCATTTTCGGGATCAGGGATTTGCGGTCCCGCCATCGTCACAAGATCGTTTACCTTTCCCCGATGACGACGATAACAGTTAACCGTGGCAGCGCACATCGCCCACCGACGGCCATTTATCTTTCAGGCTAGCTGTCGTCATATGTGGCTCGGGTACGAGTGCCTGTCCATCTGTTTGCAATTATCAGATGTCGATCGGTAACGCCAACGGAATGTCCGGAAAACTCGTTGCATATCACCCATCGGAGGTAGATGACTAAACACCATTTGGGGGGCTTCGCAGTCGGAGTTCCATGAGATGCGAAACCTTGACTAGCTCGCCGATATACATTCAAACTGACCGATGAACAAACTCATCCGGACGTTACCCCGCACAACCCAAACCCTATCCCAAACCCCCTTTGTCCTGGACCCGCTTGGACACGATTAAGGGTGGAACGTGGCTTTTCGGAGATCCAGACTCCCGGACGATCTTGTTCACATGGGTCTGTGGCCTCCCGGCTGCGTCGGTTGTCATCTTCATCTTCGGGGAACAGCCGAGCCGCCATGAGTACCAGCGTTCTTCCAGGATGATGGCGATGGATCGGAGTGACGATCAACAGCCAGGCTCATCACAGCTTCCTGGATCCGGACGGTATCAGAGCCAAAGAAGCTCCACATTGTGCCACGCAGCGGCGCTAGTTTGAGAGTAAAAAAAAAAAGACTCGGTCAAAGGGTACCCCAAAAACCGCTCCTTCCGAGATCAATAGGGGTGGGGAGAATTTCATCACGCTCTCACGAACAAGGGCTGAAGGTAGAGCTTCATCTACCCGACTTCCATGGAAAACCCACAAGACCGGGTAGGCCTTACCAGCTAGAACCCGGATAAATTTCAAGTGAGTCGGACCGTCCGCGGTCCGCCACACTGAAGATTACCATGTAGGTTGATCGTTATATATTATAGGCTACCCCGCATTAGGTACATCAGATAACTTTGGTCTCTTCCCACTTCGAAACTTAGTTTCCATACCCCGGTGCCATGACACGTTATAGTTTTGAATTGTTGACACACAGATGCATCTCCGCGACACCATATAGAATTCGATTGGAATGCTGCGTAGGGAGACAGGCAAAACAACATCCTGAGGGAACGACGGCACATGCTCCTCGGCTTACGCATTAGCCTGACCACCTCGATCGCCACGGTCTAGACTCCGGACCTCACGATCAAAATGTTCGTGCGAAATGGGTAAGACGATTTCGGGAGTGGCGGATCTACATTCACCGGCCCAACCATCCCTTGAGACGTGTAAGATACGGATACGAGTGTGAAAACGAGTATGAAACACTTACTCCATCGACGACCAACAGCTCACCACAGACGTATTGACTGGCGTCACTCGCGAGGAAGACGATAGGGCCGGCGAAATCCTTCGGCTGTCCCCATCTGCCGGCGGGGATTCGCTCAGAAATCTGTCTCAACCTCACAGGATCGTTCAGCAATTTCTCGTTCCTAGTACGAAGAGAAAGGTGGGCGATGGGTTAGCATACTCTTCAGCGGTGAGGGATGAATAATTTTCAAAACCCAGGTGATCGGCGAAGCGGGCCGTGGGGCTTATCGTGCTTACATGTCGGTAGCGATATACCCAGGAACAATACCATTGACCTGGACGTTGTGTTGGCTCCATTCGTTGCTGAGCGACTTGGTGAGCTGGCCCAGAGCACCCTTCGCGGCAGTGTAAGCCGGAACGGTCAATCCGCCCTGGTATGACATCAGGGAACAGAAATTGATGATCTTCCCTCCGCGGAGAGGTGTCATATGCCTGCCAGCCGCCTGACAGAGCAGCCAGACGGACTTGAGGTTGACGTCGATGACCTGGAGGGAATACCAAACGGAGTGACGGACAGAGCGGATGAATACCGCGGCCCATTATGAGTAAGAAGCAAACAAGGCGAACGCACATCGTCCCAGTCCTTCTCCAAAAAGTCTACACACGGCGATCGCCGCTGAATGCCAGCACAGTTCACTAGGATGTGAATGCGACCGCCCATAGTGTCAAGCGCGCTCTGGAACAGCGATCTGACGGCAGGGATATCACTCAGATCACAGTGAACGATCTCGACTTGTACGCCTAGCGCGAGAACCGCATTGTAGGTTTCCAAATTCGGTGCGGCTCCATCTACCGGTTCCCTTTGGACGAGGCATATGTTGGCTCCAGCTTCTGCAAGAGCAATGGCGCACGCAGCACCAATGCCTGAGTCACAGGGTTGGCGGTTCGCACGAGTTAGCGAAAATGTGATGGATGCTCGATTAAGCTGGCATCGAGATTACCTCGCGTCCCCCCCGTGACCAGTGCATTCTTGCCAGAGAGGTCAAAAAGCTTAGGCGCGGCCAATGGAGGTGTGGGGTCCATGCTGAACGAGAGAAGCGACGAACGGCTCGCGGGTCCTGGGGGGGAGAATGGACTTTATTTGTACCAGACCATGTAAGCCAGAGCCGAGGGGGGACCGGGCTACTCGCGCCGGAAACCATTCCGAGGAAGTGGGTATCAGCGGTTGTCCACGCGCGGAAGCGGCACCCTATAATTGTCACGGCTGTGACGGGAAACGCCTCGGTCACAGTCCCTCTCCGCACCCTCCATCGGCAACTCGGACCGGGGCCACCTCCTGTTCAAGATCGTGGGGTGAGTTATTATACCCACAACACTTTAAATACCGTACTTGCCGTCGTAAGTTTTATCCTCAATTTCCCGTCTCCCCTCCCATGTCTCCTCCTCTCCAGACACAACACGCCGCTGTTCTCTACGGCTCCAAAGACCTCCGTTATGAAGAGCGCACCCTCTGGCCCCCACGTCCAAACGAGGCTCAGGTCAAGGTCGTCGCCACCGGTCTCTGTGGAAGCGATCGTACGTCTCCACTCTCACCCACGCCCGCCCCTGCGCCCTCGGATGCTCACCTATTTTTCCCAGTCCATTATTATGTCCATGGCCGGAACGGCGACTTCGTCCTCCAGGCGCCCTTGGTCCTCGGTCACGAATCCGCTGGCATCGTGACCGCGGTTGGTTCTGACGTTAAGAACCTCGTGGTCGGCCAACGAGTGGCTATCGAGGCCGGCATCATGTGCAACGACTGTGGCTTTTGCTCCAAGGGTCGTTACAACCTGTGCAAGGGTCTTCGGTTCGCTAGTAGCGCGAAGACCTTCCCCCATCTCGATGGAACCCTCCAGCAACATATGAACCACCCGGCCCACGTCCTCCACCCGTAAGCTAGCTCATCTAGCTCACCTGAAATCACAATTAATCGGCTCTCCCTAGCCTTCCCAACGGCTGTTCATATGAACTCGGCGCTCTTGCTGAACCCCTCTCCGTCCTTCTGCATGCGTCCTCAAGAGCGAATCTACAACGGGGACAGACAGTCTTAGTTTTCGGCGTTGGTTCCATCGGCCTCTTGGCATGCGCCCTCGCCAAATCCAGAGGTGCCTCCAAAGTTGTGGCAATCGACATCAATCAAACTCGGCTAGACTTCGCGAAATCCAACGGGTTTGCCGAGGACGTCCATTGCCTCCCGGTCGGAGAGAGAGCGAAGACCGCTGAAGAGGGACTCAAGCAGGCGAAAGAGAAGATCACAGCCGCCCTTTCGCAATTTGGCGAGGAGGAAGGGTTTGATCTGATCTTTGAATGCACCGGTGCTGAGCCCTGCATTCAGATGTCTGTTCACGTACGTTTTTTTGTGTTTGCGGCATTGCTTGTCTCTAACTCTGTTTTTCCTCTTCAGGCGGCAATCACCGGTGGGAAGGTTATGCTGGTTGGAATGGGATCCCGCAACGTCCTACTACCGCTATCAACAGCAGCCGTCCGTGAAGTCGACATTCACGGATCGTTCCGTTATGCGAATACCTATCCCACGGCGATCGAGTTACTCAGTTCTGGGAAACTCGAGAACATCGAAAAGCTGATCTCGCATCGTATGCCGCTTGAAGACACAGCGAAGGCTTTCAATCTCCTATCACGGGGCAAGGACGACAGCGGCAATATGGTTCTCAAAATCATCGTGGGCTCATGATGAGACCAGCGCCCCCTCTCGCGTCCTGTGGACTTTTTTCATCTCTTTTTTTGTTGTACAGCTGTCGCCCCCTCATAATTTGTGTCATTCCATTGTTCGCATCACGTACATCGTTTATCGCCAGTCGCCTTATCGCACATGTTTATGTTTTGTTCGTTGTGCTTTACATACGTCCATCCCCATAGATTATCATGACCACCTCCGGAACACCATTCGCGTGATTTCTATCGGCTCAAAGTCAACACCTGACCCGGCGCCAGCTCCAAACATGGGGCGGGGTTCTGAACAGAGTTTGGTGGAACCCTTTGCCATTGAGAACTCATGACGTGTAAGATGATCAAAAAACCTAAAGGCCCCGGGGGTAGATCTGGCCAGATTGTGATGGCAAAATGTGGGGCTCCGACCGAGGGTTCGATGCATTGGAGGGAATGCATGCTGCGGTGAAGACCCGGATATCAGTGTCACGAGTCATGCTTTGGAAATGGACCAAAAACCCACGCAAATGTGTCGTTGAATTCCATCTGGGTGGGAGGGCGCTACCATCAAGATCCAGTCACGGCAAAACTGAAGGTCAAAAGAATGGTGACCGTGATCGGAGGCAAAGCAGACCAGGGGGAGGGGATACAAGCAAAATTACGATGCGGCAGCAGGCGTTTACAGCATGTTGTTTGAAACAGGCCCCATTGGAACAAGCGCATGCGCTAACTTCTCGAAGCGAACGTGGTTAGACGCTTGCATAACGAGAGCGAAATTGGCCACTTGACACCCTCGCCGGACTCGTGGCGAGGGATTTAGGTCCACTCGGCCACTGAGAGCGAGGAGATTCAATGACGCGATGAGCTCATTGATCCTACTCGCACCAATTTTGACCCATACGGAGGCTGGGGCCCATCAAAGCCATCGGTACGATGACAAGAAACCCGGTCAATCGCGCGCGATAAGAGCGGGATCGTACACTGTAACAAAACGGCATGGGCCGTTGGTTAAATGAGATGGTTGAGTAAGTCACAGTGCGCGTGAACAGGGGTCTGGAACCCCTTCTTCATATGCATAGCCCGCTCAGGAAGGTATAAACAAACTCCCGAGCAATGGGGCATCAAACTCATGGCTTGCCATGCATCATTCGAGCGGCCACGGAAGCGATTGGCTCTGCGAATCAACGACAGTCGAATTCCCAAACTTCACAGAGAATTGCTGAAGCACGGACGGCTTTGCGTATCCCCATCCAGCGGGACGACACGTATCTCTCCTGATCAGCTGAGCAGACGGCAAGCATGTGCCATAATCATCGGACATGCCGACCGAGGAGGTTTGTGTTGTTCCGTCCGGCGGATGAAAAAAAAAAAAAAAAAAAAGCAGCACAGCCTGATCCTCCAGGCACGGAAACAGGCTGCCCCCGCATACCTCCACGAACCTCCACAGAGGATTTGGCCGGGGCTGGCGTCGAGGATGTCCTTCAGCACAATGGCTAGACTCGATAGGGGGCTGCCAGCGATCGGAGTCACTCACGTGGCGCGCTTCCCTGATTCGTCGCTGCCACCACCACCGACCACTGACCCTTCAGCGACCGCGTCTCTGTTGAACCCGCAGAAATGGCCGACGCTGGTGAGCTGACCAGATACATGTCACGGTATTCTCTCGGTCTGCTCACGCCATTGCTTTTGCTCACCCGATTCAGGATTCTTCAAAGGCACGTCTGCCGACCAGGACCGTAGATTCTCCGACAAAGAGCTCAAACTCTTGAAATCCATGAAGTTTCCCCAGGCCTTTGACAAAAAGGTGCATAGTTGACGTCGCTTTTACGGTTAGGCTCATGGTAGTTACTCGTTTTTTGATTGTAGGTCGACATGAGGAAAGTAAACCTATCGGTCATCAAACCTTGGATCGTGAAAAAGGTTATCGAACTTCTCGGTTTTGATGACGAAGTGGTAGTTGAATACGCCATGGGCTTGCTCGAGGACACTGCCCATCCAGTAAGTCGGCTCCTCGGTATTTCCAACTCTGTCATCTTACTGTTCCGATAGGTCCCAGATCCACGGAAGATGCAGATCAATCTCACCGGCTTTCTAACAAGTTCCACCCCTGCCTTTATGGAAGCGCTCTGGATGCTACTATTGGAAGCTCAAGAGACCCAGGGTGGGGTGCCTCGCACCTTCATTGAGGAGAAGAAAGAAGAAATGCGGAAGGCGCGCGAAGGTGACGCACGCGCTATGGAAGAAAGAGATAGGCGTGTGCGCCTGGACGAGGTTAGAGAGCGGGAGAGGTCAGACCGCAACGACAGGGGTCGCGGCCGAGGGAGAGGCCGTGGGCGGGGTAGAGGCGGTCGAGGAGGCGGCTTTGACGATGACCGTGGCGGACGTCCTCGTGACAGTGGATGGGGCGGTAGGGGCGGAGTAAGTCTCGGGTACTCTAAGCAGCAACGTAACTGACAAAATGTCTCCCAGCGCCCCCGACCTGCATCACGGTCCAGGTCCAGGTCACTCCGAAGGCGTGGTTCTCCTTCTCGTGACTCCCCTTTCAGCACGAAGAGTTCTCGGTCCCGCTCCTTCAGCCCTCCCCGAAGGTATCGCTCCCCAAGACGGCACTCGAGGTCCCGCTCTCCCCCATCCCGTAGACGACAGCGTTCTGTCTCCTCCACACCTCCCCGTGAACGCCCGCTTGGTCCTCGTGGCCAGAAGCGTGATAGCCGCAGTCCCCCTCCCCGTAGAAGACGGTACTCGCCAAAAGATCGTTCCAGGTCACGTAGCCGGAGCCCTGGCTACGGGTCAAGCAGGCGTCGTAGGAGTCCCTCCCTTCCGCGGCGCCGAAAGCGGAGCGTCTCCAGATCTTCTACGCCGGAAGGTCGGAGGCGCAAAAGAAGCCCAAGCCATAGCCGCAGCCGCACTCGTAGTAAATCTCCCGCTGGTGGAGACCACGTGGACGCCGATCGTGGTGGCTTGAAAATTAAGGGCCAAGCCCAACTCGAGAAAGCAAAGGAGAAGCAAGGCCTTGAGGTCCGCGATCATGCCCCTTAATTTCTTGCCAAACCCTAATGCGTCATCAACATGCGTAGGACCGTCACGCTGAGCAAACGCGTATCGAAGACTTAGACAGGAGAGAAAGCGAATTAAAAGAAAAGGCACTTCGGAACAAGGTCGTTAGAAGTAGGAAAGCAAGCATCAGTCGAGGGTGATATAAACCGGTCTTGCACTTTTCACTCTATCTCGCCTTCCGTGAGCCAGTCCGCCCCCTCTATTCTATCCGTTTCCCGTTATCATACATCACTCAATTCCAAATGTTCAGCCTTGTCATAAATCAGTGTGCCACATGGTCTACTTGACCTTTCGATTGAGCACATACCTTCCGATGGATTTCTCCTGGATTTTAAGCCGTTTGTGTCGTGGGGCTCGATCAAGGGGAGAAATTCCGAACATCCATGCATTTCAGACTCCCGTACCGCCAAGTACATTGTAAGTCGGACCTTGGGCACGATTTGAATCCTCAGGGATGGTATGTGTGTCTCACGTGGTGCAAGTAGTGCTCACCAGACGTCCCAACTTTGCTCGCAAAAAGGGCAATGCCTCTTCGAGTGCTGGGCGTATGGTAGCTGCTTTGACGCCCTTCGTCCTTTTCGAAGTTCTTACCTTGGAGTTTTCAAACATGGGAGACGCAAGGCTCTTCTTCATCACAATCCCCTCGCGCTTTCATTCGCTGCGCATCCCGCCGACTACGGTATGCCAGGTTAGCGCGCGAAAACACTCGCTAACGACCCTACCATCCGGAAGTGGCATGCGATGTGAATCTGATGAGTTTGAAAGGAATTTGCATATTTGGTAGAAATCACTTCCACGGGGACGTCTGACTCAGGTTTCATCGCCTGCGATTCTGTACGGTTGAATCACACCGACGGGTCGACGTACGAGCCTGTAGTATCCCCTCTCTTCAAAAGGACACTGTAGACCCGGTAAGCACGTCCCCTTCGAGGATTCTCTCATCTTCACGATTATCGCCAGCTCGGGGGGATGCGCTTTCGATGACCTGTTCCATGACTTGAATTTCCGGGGGTCGTACGGTTACAGTTGATGACGACCTCTCTTACTTGGCGTGCTCTGGACTCTGTTCGAGGTGAATTCATTCTGGAGCTCATCCTCGCCTCAAACGATCAGGCTACTGCGCCTAAGGGACGCTAGTTGATGAGTTGACGGAAGACGTGAGATCATAAAGGTGTTTTTAGACCCAAGTTATGGGTGAGCTCCCCAACTTGCACCATACTTATCTTCCCTGGGTGGAACTCCAGGACGCCGAACTGTGGGCACAACTCAACACGCCTTTCCAGATACCGTCACCTCCCTTGATATCGGCCTTCTGTGTAAGCAACCCCCCAATCGCTTGGTCGCGTAGCCCATTTCAAATATTGGAAAGGGACCCCCGCCCAGTATCAAACATCGAAACTCGAAGTTTCCAAGCGATGACGAAAGTTCGTAAAGAGGAAAGTTCCGGAGGGATGCGTATGAAATGTAAGGTGATACGCGGGAATCGACGGGGATTTTGACTTGAACATTTTCAATTCGGACTTCAACCATATCCAACACTGGCTACGTGGTGGACACTCCCTACATTATACCGCGCCTCTCTCCCACAACCATTGCATACGATCTTTTGTACCTCCACTCGTACCTCAGCAAATATATATTATTATTTTTGATTTCTCACCTCTGTTCGGCATCTTGCGTGAGGTCACACCTTATTCGAGGGACCATTCGCCCACGATGCCGCCGGGACCAGGTTCGTTCGCGAAATGGAAAATAGAGGGCTCGGAATTTCAGATGAAGCTACCCGGTCCGCGTAGCATCACGTAGCGGCATGTGGATTTGCTGATACTGGTTGACGTCAGCAGGGGTCCTTACATACCGGCTCTATATGTAACCTGCACTTATGCGTTCTCGAGCACCAAGTGACCTTGGGGTGGAATCGGTGATACCCCTTACCCCACTGCTTCGTTTCGATGTTCCACAGCGGACCTTGAGAACGATTCGGACCGACTGCCGTCCCCACAAATCCACGGTGCCGGCCTCCACCCACCCGAAGGCAGTTGTGTAGTATCGCTTCACCGGAACCTGCGGAGCGGTCTGGCAGTATTATTTGCAGCAAGTGGCGGCCGAATAGAACCCCACGATAATGATACCATGTAGCAATTTGAGCGCACTGGCGGTCTAATCCACGGAACTCTGGTGTTATCTCTCGGCGTCATACCGTAACCCGTAACCGTTCACCCCACGCAAGCGGCAATCGCGGTTTCCAAAATTGTTCGAGGTCAGAGGGAAGCGTGGGAATGTAGTTTTCGCGACTTGCCGAGTAACTGTACAACACTAAACCACTCGATCAACAGAACCGCATCTACCTCAAAAGGACAGTAATCACCAGGGAAATCCTCCGACATGGTATGCCTACGTTCCTCCGTAGCGAGAGATGGGGCTCACGAGGTGCAAAATTAGCCAAAGGAGATCAGCGAAATCAAGCAGTTCATCGGTATCGCCAAGAGGAAGGATGCCTCCGGTGGGTGGATCCGTCCCACTGACCTAGAACAAAGAGGCTAATGTTTACACCTGCATACAGCTGTCCGGATAAAGAAGATCAGTCCTCGAGTGGCTGGCGGCAAGACAAAAACAAAGTTCAAGATCAGGTGCTCGCGTTATCTGTACACACTGGCACTCGATGATCCAGAAACGGCGGAGAAGCTGAAGCAGAGCCTGCCACCTAGTGCGTCTGCTTGGGTGGTCGAAAATTGGTCCAAATGCTGACCCTCGCACGTCTCTAGACCTGAAGGTTGAAGAGATCAAGAAAACCTCCAAGAAGTAAAATTTGACCTTCTCGACATGGGTGTATCAACTAGGATGCTCGTTTGAGCGTGTTTCCGCAGCATAACCATGGTATTTTCTAATGTGGCACCAATCATATTCATCCGAGAATCCGTCAAGTCGTCTCCGAGTTGTCATGCATCATGAACGATACCAGTGGACCAAGCCAAGTGTGGATGATGCTCCCATCAGCATCCAAGTGCCAAATTCCGCTGAAGTCATGATGAGAGCTTTGCGCCTCCCTGTTCTCCCACCGCCCTCCAGGCTCCTGAAACCCCTGCCTCCGGCTTCGAGATCTTTGATATCCTCTGAATCTTTGAGTAAGAGGTCTGCCGCTGCTTGTAATACCTGGCCGCCATCGAGGAACGGAAGCGGGAAAAGATTCATGACGAAAAGAGAGAGCATTATTGTCTTCAGGTATCTATGCGCCAGAATCAATGATGATCTGCAGACGAGATTGGCGACCGGACGCACGACATGTAACTTGCGAGTGACTTTGGTAGCCACAGCGGATATATGAAAGCTCGAGGATGAAGGTCCCCTACCTCAACTACGGTGACGGTGAGTATGTGCGCACGGACGACGGGAAGATGAATCACCTTGCTCCCAGACTTCTAGCGAAGGACCACTCCAAAGGACTGTTCTCGACTTTTCATCCTCACTTATTTCGATTCTGAGAAGAGGAGTCGACGAGGCGTATACCACACATGTAGAATTTTCTGTGCAGGTGCTGCTGGAGGAACAGCGTTTTCTGCCGTTCTGGGCCATTATGGGTATGGGGTCGATGCAACGATTGATTTTTGTGGTTGAACGGAGTAGAGATGAAAAACAGGCAATATCATCCGTGTGGGGTGCGTCGCCGGAACAGCAGGCGCTTGGTTGACCTGGGTTACTGTCAGTAGGGATCGGTCACTAGCGAGGATGAAATATCCACCCTGGAACCATTCCGTCTCAACGCACCATCCTGGCGAAGGAAACGCTAGTATGGTGTCTGGTTCTAGGAAATACTGGGACCACAGGTCTTGGTGAAGATCTGATCCCAAAGCGAAGTCATTAAGTCTCGTAATCACATCTCCTGGCACAACGTTTCCGTTCAAGGGGGAATCCTGTGAATTCCTAATTCATCTGGCTGCTTCGAGGTGGATCTTGCCTGACGTACGCTGTCAATGCTGATAACAACCTTCCCCGACCGAGAGATATCCTCATAACCGATAGCCAGCACTCTATTTCCGAACCTCGTCCGCCCGAGGAGCAAGAGAACTGCGAAGACGAGGATGTTGTGATAGGCTCCGGCTGAGGCTATGCGTAACTTTCCCATAGCAGGTAGTCGTGACATGGTCCCAGAGGAGATGGAGACAAATGCGGATGGTATGAATACAAGCAATGATGCTCCTGCAGAAGTCAAAGGGACGTTGTCCCTGTGAACGGAATTCAGTCAGCGGGGAAAACGTGGGCCAATGAAACGGCTCACACCGCTGCGGCCACAGCATGTCCAAATTCGTGGAAAGATAGGCTGATAAAGAGGGAGAACAAAAGGACGGGGAGGTCACCGAGAGGCGTGGTGATACCAGGTATCTGTACGGCTCCAGCTATCAATCGGGCCGTAGATAATAGGAGCCATGACTCACAATGAGGTAGAAGGGGAGTCCACCACTTTGTGGAGATGTTGGAACAGCATCTCGCTTGACCAGCCCGTCTCCGGCAGGTGGGGTCACTAGAAGCAGATACGAGAGCTTCCAGGTTGTCCACGCGAGCATTCCGACCCCACCCAACATCCCAATGACGCACAGAGCAGCGCCGAAGCCATAGAATGATCTCAGGACATCTTTTAACGCTGGGTTCCGAAGCAGAGTCCACGCAAATTTGTCGTGTGTTTGATTGAACGCGGTCGTCTCGACCGTCAAATGGAGCGGCCTGAGCTTGACCTGATATTGTACTGCCTGCGTTCGGGGTGTGCCATATACTGGCAGGGGAAGACGACTAGGTTTCTCCCGCCGACGTTTGTTCACAGCATAGATGACGGCCCAGAGCAGAACAAGCGAATAGAGTAACCCGAGCATAGGCCGTGGTGGCCGTTCGCAGCGAACACCGCCCCGGCTTAGGCGGACATACTCACTGACTACCACCATCCGCATTCTTCCTCTCCGCCCTTCATGAAGATTTACTCTCTCTCTATAATCCTCGCGCCTCCTGCAAAGGCCTGCACAACCCTTTCCACCGCTTCGGATTTGTCCTCGTTTCCGTTCTATCAGAGAGGATCGGTGGCGGAATTCGTGGCCTTTTTCTCCAAAACAATCGCCGAACGAACCCCTCAAGGACAGCGCCAGAGTGTACAAGAGAACGCTTATACCGCGCATGTGTACAATAGGGGAGGTGCCGAACAATTGGTTGGTCAGTTTGTATTGTCCGGGCTGTGGTGCTACGTCTACTTGGAACACTGAGACGACCCTTCCAATACAGCGGTGCTCATCTGCGACCACGAATACCCCGTCCGACCTGCTTTTTCGCTTCTGACTAAACTGCTCGATGATTTCACGGCGAAAATTCCTCAATCTTCGTTCGGAAACCCGTCCGCGATTGATTTCCCAGAAGCGGCGACGTATTTGCAGAAGTATCAGGATCCGAGACAGGCAGATGCGATCATGAAGGTGCAGCAGGAGCTCGACGAGACCAAGATCGTTTTGGTACGTTTTCGCCTTCATGTCGTGTGCCGGTCACGGTTATTAACGGGACCATCATAGCATAAAACGATCGAGTCAGTGCTGCAGCGTGGAGAGAAGATTAACGATTTGGTAGATAGGTCCCAAGCACTATCAGCTCAGAGCAAGATGTTCTATAAGACGGCCAAGAAGGTACGTGCGTCGTTATATGCCGCAGAGAACGTGCGTTCATCACTCGTTTTGCGGACAGCAAAATTCGTGCTGCTCGATCATGTAGAGGACTCTTGTTTTTTCTGTACACCGCAGCAGCAGAAGGCTGTATTCCATCTACACATGGGATGTCTCGGACAAGCTACTTCCTTTGTTGAGACCTGGATATCTGGATGCTTGTGTATTGACCATTGGTGATAATTCGTGATTATTCCATTGAAACGGTGCTTGGTATTGTTTCCTGGTTAGTGGGGCTCGCTTCTTCCCAGGCTGCGATAGACTCCGGTGATACGCACTGCTAGATCTCAACTTCTTCCGGGCGACGGATCCCTCTGGTCTGATTTGATCGTCTTTGGCTAATATGTCGGGAGTGAACGCGGCAGTTGGTTGAACACGTTCGATTCCGAACACCCCGCAGACACCGACATCATCCCATTCTAGGCCCACATTACAGTCCCCCTGTTACCGCTTGGGTATATCAGTTGGTCTCTTTCATATCATGGCCGCTGCTGCCTCCGGTCCAACTCCCTTTCTTTCAACCATTCTCTTCTTCTGAGATGCCTTCTCCGTTGACGAAGCTCGCAGGGGCCGCCGCAGGCTTCTCAAAAAGTCGGGTCAAGCTCGACGAAACAGACGGGACATCCATTCCCAAACTCCTCACCAGAAGCGTTCACGAGGTGGAGAAGGCGTGCCGAGCGGGACCGCCTTTCAGTCTGAGCGATTTGGTGGGTATTCCCGCTCTATGGTTACCTGCGTGATCAACTGAACCAGAGCCCCTTATCAGCCCGCATACATCGACGCAGTGAAGAATATGAACGGAGTGGGCCTTGACGACAGAAAGTTTTTGGTGGGGAAACTTCCCGTCCATCCAAACGCCCGGCGTTTTCTTACGAACACGAATACAGCTCGAGAAGCTGCTGACTCTCATGTCACGCCTTCCCAAAGGATCCAAACTTGGCAAGACGATTGAGCAGTACGTGATTGGACTTTTGTACAAGGACCTCCCGCATCCCCCGGGACCGTACCTTGCGTTACCTCCGCCAGGCACAATTCCATACCCTCAACCAGCGGGAGTACACTATGCCTACCGGCCCGCAGACGGGTCATACTATAACCCGCTCAACCCTTCTCTGGGAAAGGCTGGCATGCCCTACGCCCGCTCTGTCCCAACGAAGACCACAATCCCAGTTTCACATCTTCCTGATGCCGCCACCGTTTTCGACACCCTCTTGCGCCGAGATCAATTCGTTCCCCACCCTGGAGGACTATCAAGCCTCTTCTTTGCATTTGCCGATTTGATCATTCACACTATATTTGATACTAGTCACGCCGATTGGTCTATCAACAATGCAAGCAGCTACCTCGACCTCAGCCTCCTCTACGGGGCTTCCGAAGAGCAGGTAAATTCTGTTCGACGACTGGATGGATCAGGAAGGATCTGGAACGACGTTTTCGCCGACTCGAGGTTACTATTCATGCCGCCCCCTGTCTGTGCCCTCCTGATCATATTCTCGCGGAACCATAACGTGAGTTTCCCGCCCACGCTCGATGGACGTCCCTCATAGCGCTAGGCAGTACGTTGCGGACAAGATATTGAGCATCAACGAGAAATCCACGTTCTCACCTCTGCCTCTCACTGATCCTGCAGCACGAATTACCCAAGATGACGAGATCTTTAATAGGGCGAGGTTGGTCAACACTGCATTCTTTATGCAAGTCATTTTGCGTGACTACGTTGGTGCGATCCTTGGAATGGTTCGAGATGGCTCGACATGGAGACTGGACCCACTGGAGGTGACCACTACCAACAAAACCAAGGCAGTTCACTTGCTGATTTATACTCCACAAGTTTTCCAGGGATTCTGGTCACTCTCTCACACCCCGAGGCGAAGGGAATGCCGTATCTATCGAATTCAACCTGTTATACCGGTGGCATGCGTGCGTATCGCAGCAGGACACGGCGTGGACCGAGCAGGTTTTCAAGAGACTGTTCCCAGGGAAAGAGTGGGATCAGGTACGAAGGACCCACTCTTCCCGTCATCTCCTGAACCTGCTATAGATTACCGCCGCGGATTTCCAAGTGGCCGGTACCAAAAAAATGCGGCCTGGCTCTGATGTCAAAACATGGGCATTTGGAGGGTAAGTCATCCCGGGGGCCACGTATAGTTTTGGTACTTAAGTGTCCCTCAGCCTTGAGCGTGGGACAGATGGTTCGTTCAAAGACGCGGACATCGCTAACTTCCTTCATAACGCAACGGAATCGGCTGCGAGTGCCTTCAAGGCTCGAGGAATCCCCAGCGTCCTTCGGGTGATTGAGATTATGGGAATTGAGCAAGGGAGAGAATGGGGTGCATGTTCGCTCAACGAATTCAGGAAGTTCGTTGGTCTCAGACGTGAGATTCCTTCACGCCAAGCCTTGGTTCAGTGGCTGACGTTTGGGCATAGCCTACGAGAGCTTCGAGGAATGGAACCCTGACCCAGAGATTTACCAGACTGCCGCTAGTCTGTACAAAGATATTGACAACCTGGAACTGCATGTATGACCCCTCTTTCCCGATACACCTCTCGTCCGCTTAAGAACTTCTAGGTTGGCCTGCAAGCTGAGGAAACCAAACACCCCATGCCTGGGGCAGGGCTATGCCCCGGATACACGATTTCGAGAGCGATTCTTTCCGACGCGGTCTGCCTCACGAGGGGGGACCGCTTCATGATGACCGAATTCACCCGTGCGTAGGTCTATCCATGTGTCTGACCTTACATTTGACGGAATTACCGTGCAGCAACTAACCTGACTGTCTGGGGATACAATGATTGCATATTCGACGAGAACGACGGTTCATATGGAGGGATGCTGTCTAAGCTTCTCTTCCGTCATCTGCCGGAGTACTATCCTCCGGGTTCCGCACACGCCCATTTTCCATTCATCGTACCGGAAACTATGCGTGGATACATCGATGCTCGAGGGTGCTCAGTGGATGGCTACACCTGGATGAGACCGAAGAAAACACCTCTTGGGCTGGGGACAATTGAAAATCGCGTGCGGGGACTCGTTCGTTACCCGCTCGTTAGCGTACGTTTGCGAAACCCGCACCCCTCACTACCCCCTCTGACTGCGGTGTAGGTGAGGAAGCCACTCTTTTCGAGCAAGGCAGTAGACCACGCCGCTTCCTCGTTTTTCCGCATCACGAAGAGGTTGATCGAGGAAAGTTTTGTCGACTCGACGCAGCATTTGAACATCATTGGAGATGTTGTGAATCTCGTCCCGATTTATTGGATCACTGGGGAAATCGTGAGTTCATCGCCTCGTCACCACCTTCAGGCCACTGACGACATACGTGAAGGTGGATCTATCTATCAAATCTCCGAAAAATCCATCTGGGGATGTCGACGTGAAGGACGTGTATAGTGCTTTCTCAGGAGTGACCGAGTACGTCTGACCCGGGAAAATCCCGTCATGTGCTGAACACGTCACATTCTAGTTATATTTTCGCGAACATTGACCACTCACGAGACTGGGCATTGTACAAAGCATCAGCTGAGACTGTCCGCAAGTTCAGTTTGTTGATCGAAGTACTGCTTCGAAACTCATCGGACGGGCTGGTATGCATCCCTTCATTCAACGTTGTCTTGGCGCTCAGTCTTGATCTCCCCCAGTTCAATGCGCTGAAGCCCTTCCTGAAATCGAGGTCCCCATACTCAGACCACGAGTCCCTGATGAAATGCCTCAGGGAAGTGCCCGGTCGGCGACAGAGCGTGGCTGCTAGCGTATTCATGGAGACAGCGGCTACCGCTGCCTTGTTCTCAAAGGCAGTTGCTCTCGTTGTTGACTATATCTTCAGTAACTCGAAGACAAAGGATGTACACGACCATCTTCACCCGAAGAACACAAAGGGTGACGGAGATGTTATTTCGTTGATTAGAGGAGCACTTCGTAAGAAGCTGTAATTTTATCAACTGGTGTTCGCGGGCTGATGTTTGAGTCTGTAGACCTCCAGGACCCCGGTAATTATTGGGACGAGGGAGTTCTTGGGGTGAAATCAACCGAGTCTCCACTGGAGAATTATGGGTAAGGTTCTGCCGTGCAGGGAAACGTCCAAAAATTCTGACCCCCCTGTAGGCTGATGGACCCCTCGTTCTTCGAAAGGGTCCGTACCTGTGTGAAGTGGAGCGAGCGCGTGTTTTCTAAACCCCACCCCCCTTTTCAGACGACAGTTGAAATTCTTCGGGCTGTGTTTACCCGCGAGGATATCGTGAAACGTCCAAACCAGCCGAATAATATGGGAAGGTGATTCAAGCGTGCAGTCCTATTACTCTAATATATCGGTTTCTGACTCTGCCATTGCATTGACCTTGTAGCTTCAGGAATCAGATCGCGAAGGGCCACATCGTTCAATCATACCTCAACGATCAGGGTTTGGTGACGCCCTGGCCTACGACTCTTATCATCCACTTTGATGGCAATCGCTGTGCATGAATCATGACTGACTTCATGGCTGAGGCTGGGTCCTGATGGACTCGCTTGGACTTTTACGACAAATACATAGTGACACTTCATGACGATTACGAGCATCCTTGGCTTATAGTATTACGACACGACCGGTTCTCATCTTTCTCGGCGCGTTGCGAACCCTATCGTACCATGCATCTGGAATACGGCCAACTCCAATTAGACCTGATCTCGCCTCCCTGTATACATGCTGATGAATGGTGATGTATGATGGACTATTACACGCGCGTGCCAAAGCTCGTATGGTAAGACTATATTATGACGCCTTTTTAGCCTCTTCTAAACGTCTCTTATCTCTGCGTTCTCGGCCCTTTGTGACCAGAGCTCTTGGTTCCAAGTTGGCGAACAGATACTTGCAAGCGTTCTCGATGAACCAGCAACCGACGTAATCAAGGATCATCATCATGGTTAACTTGACCTTGAACTGCAAAAGGGGAAGAAGGATTGAGAACACGGTCGCGCCTCGTGGAATATCATTGCACTCACGTGGCCTTCCATCTCTACGATCTGTAACCAACGGTTGAGTTCTGGCATGAAGTCGGTAGAGCCGGAGAAGGCGACGGCGGCAGCTCCGAGCAACCCCCAGTAGAGAGCAGGGTTCTCCCGAATTCCCTCACGGAAAGGCCGACCCTGGTAGTTGATCGCAAATGTGGAAACCTGTTGCGACAGGCCGAGTAGATAGATGGCGGTGTTGAGCAGGGAAGGCTCAAACTTAGCCTCCAAGTCAATCACTTCTCGCCTGTTGACGGACTCAGCTTTGCGAAAGGAGGAGCGGGTAAAAGACGTACGGTTCTAGAAGGTGGGACAAGTTGGTGATGTACACCATGGTGGCAATGTGAAGGGCGAACTGGAGCAGGACGGACAGTAGGACATAAAAATTGAAGATGTTCCCCAGCGGCCTTTCTCGTGATAACTTCTCTACCGGCTAACGAGAACTCAGTAACGGTACCTCCACGGGTACGTATTGATGTCCTTACCTTGGCCCGGGATATACACAGGAAACAAACGGACATGAGCATTCCAGTGATCGTGATCTGGTAGTCGCCAAACTTGATTCCGTCGAGGTACTGCACGCTTAGACTGTATGCCGTAATCAAACAGTTCAGAGCCAGGATCTTGTACATCTGAATGGTGGCAACAAGGGTGCATCGACCTTGTCTAATAATCGAGGTAACTGTAGAAATGCCACTTTAGTTCGAATTACGGGCCCTTCAAACGGGGGAACTTACTGGCGGCCACGTTGGAGAGTTTACTGGTGAAAGGAGCGGCACAAGAAGCATCTCCAAGCTTGATCTTCGGGACATCTTCGTCACCGTCCATCTCGGCAAGCTTATCCGTAATACTAGCCATGTCGAACTTCTCAAGTGTATTCTTCTTCCTGGCGGTTTGGTGGTCGGAAGCAGCCTTTTGTTGGGCAGCCACAACATCGGGATACAAGTGAGCGATAGCAGGAGGAACGGGAGGGGGCGGTTGATTGAATCGAGCGGAGAAGTTGAGCTGAGTCTCGTAAACCTTCTTGATCCTCTCCAGCCGTTGGTGCTCTGCGATCTTTTGGAGGTCCTCTGGGGTACCATCGAGGAGGGCAACACCGATGTGGGCTTGCTTGAGGGCTCCGACGTCGTTGGTACCATCTCCGGCCATCAATGTGGTATATCCGAGCGACTTCAAGCTCGTCAAGATAAATTCCTTCTGTGAGGGAGAGACACGAGCGTAGACCCAGGTGTTCTGAACGAGGTGATTCCATGCCTCTTGTCTGGTTTCGTATTGTTTGAGGGCAGCACCAGTGATGCAGACATCGTACTGGTCGAAAAGGGTCAGATCGAGGGGTTCGTCAGGATTTACGGGGATAATCTTTGTTTCGTCCACCGTCCTCCACTCAAGGTCGCCCGGATGTGCTGGGTTCTCCTTCAAGTCCAAGATCAATGCATCTCGGTCCATAATCTCCACGTCCGTAGCAACGTGAACAGCCGTGAGGGGGTTATCACCAGTAATCATGATACACTATTGAGCGTGTCAGTGGTGGAGGTATACCAGTTGAGTCGTATCAAACCTACCCTATGCGAAGAGTCGATAAGCATCTTCAACGATTCGACAGCATCTCCTTTTAAGGGACAATGGAAGACGAGGAACCCAGCGAAAGTGAGGCCGCTCTCGACTTCATTCCGGGACAGCTTGTTGATCTGTACACAGGTCAGGTATCAGGCACTCTAGTGTAGAGCTTCACGCACCGTAGCAGTTGGCAATGCACGCATTTGTTTGAATCCGAGGGCAAGGACCCTGCTTCCACGCCTCGTGAACCACTTGTAGGTCTCGTCGTAGTGCTTCGGAACAACGGTTAACATGGTCTTAATCGTTTCCGGGGCTCCTTTCACGGCGCCGATTAGTTCTCCCGAAGGTAGAGCGGAGATGGTAGACATCCGCTTGAGAGCAGACGAGAAATGGAATCGACGTCGGATAATCAACTTGGTGCCATGGGGGGCGTCATTTTTCGAGGGAGTGACTGAGTCGCCTAGGAAACTCAGGTTAGTGAGAAAAACAAGAAAGGGGCATTTCCATATTCACCGTTACCAAGGGTCCATTCCATAGCATCCAAGGTAATCTTCTCCATAGGATCACCAACAATGGTACCATCATCGAGTTTGACGAGTGCGTGGGCAGCGGCCAAGGTCAGGACAGTCTCCCTTCCCACCTCCTTCACGTTAACCAAGGTCTTGTCACCAGAGCTATTACGCAGTCAGCCACGAAGAAGCAGGGTTTTATAACGCTACTATACCTGACACCAGCAACTCCCTCCAAAACAAGGTCTGTGGCCGTGATCGTGCCCGTCTTATCAAAACAGCAGACGTCAACTCTTCCTGCAAATGGAATCCGGAAAGGCTCCGTGCAGAAAATAGCTAAATTGACCAGGTAAGTAACGAAGGCATTCGATACGACGATGGGACCTACCGAACTTCGATAGAGCGACCAAAGACGCATTCACAGCCAAGGAAAGCTCCATGGGGAGCTCGGGAGGGACAACGCTCGTGATGATCAAGATACAATCGAGGAGGAGCTTAGACTTCTTCAGGTTCCTTTCAAGACCTGGACCATGAAATGAGCACGTTTGAGGCTCAAACATAATTTAATGCGCACCTTTCGTCCATACATACCAACTAGCAGCAACGGCGAAGATAAGCAAGAAGCCGATGAAAAGGAAGGACTCCAAGTTATTGGCTGAAACCCGCTCGGTCGAGAAGATCATAGTGCGGACGAGTTGACCCTGGGAGGTTCCAAATCCTGTGCGTTGTACAACTCCGAGACATCCACCATCAGGAGTTGATTCGCTGCTCCTTGCCTGTAAAACCTTGGTTCCACTGAAGATCATGGCGTTTTTGTGAGTAGAATCGACGTCTAGTGTCTCAGTCCCTTCAAGGAACTCTATGGACTCCTTCAAGAGTGGTGTGGACTCTCCGGACAACATGGCTTCATTGACAATACAGGTCCCCTTGATGAGCAGGATATCTGCAGGAACGGTCGTTTCTATCTGGTGTCGTGCTAAGGTAGGATTAGAAAGGTTGGTGATAGCAATAACACAGAGCTGCCTTACCGACGGAAACTACGTCCCCCGGTAGGAGTTCATCGGTTTGGATGATGACCCACTTGCCACCACGCATACACTGGATGGGGAATGGAGCAACGGCCATGGTGCGGAATTCTGTCAGGGTTTTCAGTCGCTAGAGAAAAAATCAGCATAGAATCTTTCCAAAATCACGAGACAACTGCCATACCTGCCACACGACAGTGCACTCAAACACAATAAGCATAAAGAGTGTGAAGAGACTGTAGTACCAATACTCGTCGAGACACCAAAGGGCAACGCAGAAGATCTGGAAGACAAAGAAAGGTGCTGTGGCGTGTTCCGAGAACAGTTCCGTGAAGGTGGGGATGGGGATGTCAAACTCGTTTTTTCCATACTGCATTATAAGCGCTTCGGAGTCTTTCTGCGTGAGACCCTTGGGCTTCCTGAAGGTGGAGATGGGAGGTTTTTCTGTGCATGGGTAAGCCAGAGGACCAAATGTAATCGGGCTCGTGTTTAGGATGATGTAAGAATCTTTTTGATATTGGAATGTCCAGGTGGAAACATCGGATGGATTCTTCTTGACCAATGGAACGATTTCACCCTTTCCTCGATGTAGTGCAGGCACGATTCGGATGCAATCTGCGGCTTGTGGTGTCCTCGCCTAGAAAGAGTTAGTACACACTAGGGATACATGAGTTCGTGCGCATACAGTTGAGGTGGTAACCCAAGCCCGAGCAGCCGTACTCCATCTTGTTACAAGAAAACTGAGAGCATGTCCAGCTCCGAGGGAAACGCAGGCAAGGAAAGTCCATTCTTCGCTCTGAAGCCAATCATCGTACTTGACGTAGTAGGCGTATGCAAGTAGAGGATACAGGGAAAGGGAGGGGAGGGTATACAGATGCAAGTACCATGGGGTTGCGGTCTGGAAAGTTGCCCGGGATATTTCTGGCGACCGAATGTCGACGCGAACCCTAGAAAGCGACGATGAGGAGCATTCAGCGGAGGAAGAAGTGGAGGTCTACATTATGAGACTGATATAGCGGCCCACGTCAGCGGTTCGTCATCTCGGGAGAAAAGACAATTTACGCACTTCGTATGGAAAATTAAGCTGAGATATGCCTCAGTATATCATATAACGTGAGTCGGTCTTGACTCTCTAAGGCTGTCGCGACGGTTCAGTACGATCTAGCGTGGTTTTCGATTCGAAAACACAGAGGGGGGAGGAGACACTGGGATCCATCACGTGACGAAGCCTTCCGCCTTCGTGCCGGGCCGGCGGGAATCTCGGTTGACGTGGACGGTGATCCTGGTCAAGTCCTGGCGTGGCTCACGCATTTCACCTCGCCTTTTCTTGTGCTCTAGCCAAGGATAATTTTTGAAGACAGACAACGAGCCGCTTAGCTGTCAGGTACAGCACTTCCGATATCACGGCAGTGTCCCACCGATGACGGCAATCGACCGCAGTTAGCCATGCGAAAGCCTGCATCCACTGGAGCCCGTCCTTTTTCCACCACTCACATCACGCACAAACGGCCGGCGCCACTAGGAACGTTCCCCTGTTTACAGGCGACCACTGACGGGTGATAGGCGTGTACGACTGGGGATACTGAGATAGTAACCCTTTACGGCCGCCTCGAGGTCACAACGATGCAAATTTCACTCGGGAACGAGGCGTGAATCGTAATATATTTTTACCCACACTGCCTAACGTGATTGTTCCGACTTTGTGCGGCCGGTAAGAACAAAGTGACTCTCCTCCACTCAAGAGCTGTATTGAGCTGAAAGGTACACAGGAGACGCCAGGCGGATAGACGCGCTGCTACTTTGCGTATCCGATGCTTCTACAACCCGACAGGGCAACGTCCCTGAAGCACCTTGTCCGCGTTGACATTTCCCCAACAGGCACGGGGCGCGCATCGTGCAAAAACACGCCAACGCTTTCCGTCCTGATCGGTCTGATCGGCACGTCCGTGCCCCCCAAATATTATTTAACCCACGAATAAGCTTTCCCTCGCCTTGCCCGTCTCCTCCCTGACTATGACTGGCCACCTCCTGCTCGCTGTTTTCTCCCTCATTGTATATTTCCATGTTGCCTACTCGGCGGTAACAGCGCAGCAAATGTTGGGGGCGGTATCCCAGTTCTCCAGAGACTTCACCTGGCCCCGCATAAACGAAGTCGCGTACGTGCTCGGTTCCTACCATTCAGCAGCCTCATGTCTTACCGAACAACAGTGCCCAGATCAACTACACCGGATTTGCTCCCGATGGTATGTTTACCCACATTGTCTACACGAAGTTGAACGATTTCCTCAACACCAACACCCACAGTCATAGGAAGAGTCGATGGTGTGTTGGCATTCACCTCGATACGCGGTCGGATTATTGACTCTGAGAATCAGTGACGAACTCGTACGTAGGTAGCGAGCTGAATACCGAGGTTCACACCAATCATCCGTCATTTACGTTGTGCGTTCTCACGCTATCACGTAGTATATCTTCGGGCTGTTTTCCTCCGTGGGAAGTGGCAACACTACGAGACTTCTTGGGGTTCCTGGGAACACAACTATCACGTTTGTCGTTCACCTCAAACATCCATGGGTAGCGATTGATCTACATGTTCTATTCAGGGAGTTAGCGATAAACCCTCCCGTCATCTCGTTCAGCGGCCTTCGCAACTTCGATTGGGGCCCTGTTATAGTCCCCATCCAGGTTGACGGTAGGACGCAATCTCAGAGAACGGATTTGAATTGTTCTTACCTCGAGACTGCAGTGTGGTTCTTGTTTGACGATGCTGGATTGATCGCACAGTATGACGTCACCTTCCGGCGCCTCGCGTGGGCGAACGACTACACCAAATCATTCATCAAGCCGCAACTGGTTGAGGAACTTGGGTCGCTGGTTGACAACTGCGACGACGTCGATGACCTCATGCACCTTCGGGCAGCTATTGACGTTTGCCGAGAGCATGAACTTCATTGTCTCGGTCCTAACCAGCAGTACAACACTACTCAGACGTGTATCGACTACGTCTACCGCAAAACACCGATGGGGAAGGTTTATGAGTGGGGTGGCGACAGTGGTGAGTCATCTTTACTCTGTCGACATCCAGCGCTCACGAAACCACTTTGGATACACAGCCATGTGTAGATACATTCATAAGGGTAACGCCCGACAGCGGTCATCAGTCGTCACGTTCAGTGCTCATCTTTCCTTAGGCATGATCAAATACCGTCCAGAAGTTCACTGCCCGCACATTGGGTACGTTACCACAAACGGATTCGGCTCCTATACTAACCTTCGGAATAGCCCCTCAGGAGGTGGAATGTGCGTCAAGCGTGATGTATGTATTTCTCGCTCGCCCGTAATCTTTTATTGCGCTGACATCTTTTACCGGTAGTATATCACCGAAACGACCCAACAGTTGTACCCAGTCCCATTCTTGCCATTGAAGGTGGGCTAGGTGCCCGCGAGACCCCCCCTCTCTCTCCTCTCTCCTCTCTGCACCCCATGAAGCTTGACGCTTCGGACGCTTTTCTTTATGATTCTCTACGAACTCTGAACGCTCACGAGTACTTTCACGATCTTCAACGACTCGTGTACATTGTAACATCCTTAATGTCTCCCGCGCTTGCGATCGCATTTTACTTAGACCAAGTTCTACCCAGTAATGCAATCTAATCAATGAGGACCCTGGTCAGATCCCTGACCCATGTCCGGCAAAACGTTACAGGCTGTCTGGTGTGCTCGTGATTGTTTCACCTGACCATTGGCCGAAGGGGGGCGCATTCTCGGTACCGCCCTGACCACAGGTAAGGGATTTAAACTCATGGTGGATCATCGGCGGGGCAACTTCTCGGCCGATCGCGAGAAGCGATGGCTGTTTATTCCGATGAATTCCGAGGACCGGCGCTGGCGAGAACAGCTACCAGCCTTAGTAACAGCCGTGCAGTCAGGTAGCCGTGGCCGTAGCCGCGGCTGTAGCTGTAGCTGTGGCCGTCGCCGTCGCTGTGACTCATAGGGGCTACCCCTGCTGCTGCTACGCGACTGAGAGTCACTTCAGACCCTGGGTCCCGCATTCGTTTCCCAGTCCTGGTTGCTCCACCGGCCGTTGGTATGACGGGCCATTGCGGGGATCCATGGCAAGCTGCCTGGGCGACCTCGTTGTATGAACGCTAAGTAGGAACTCCTGCGTTTCAGTGCATTTCGCCTGTGTGGGCCGTCCTCTCCTGGCGCTGTTGCGCGGCGTTGGCGACTCGCCGATACTGTTGATGCCGTCAACACAGTTGTCCGGGAGGTCAAGGTCTGAAGACCGTTGGATACCCATGGTAATTAATTCACCGGAATATTCATCGTCGGCGTAGCACCAAACGCAATGACCCATGAATGGATGATATCCACGCGTTACGGGTGGCTCGCGTTTCATCAGGGTGCCCCTGGGTGTCATATATGGAGAAGAACCGTTACGGCGCGCGTCGTTGTCCATCGAATGTTCGTTGTAACGGAACGGAGGGATACTTTACCCCTCATTACGAAGGTGGGTTCGAACGAACGTGTTCCGAAGGTGCACCGCATACACGTCAAAAATATCAAGCATGATTGACAGATGTTCGAAACGGTGATGCGACCTCCCAAAGTTTAACCCAAGCGAGGTTGGCACCGCAAGAATTGTCGCAGAAGTTCCTCCTGGTGTGCTTGTACTGGCGCTTGTCACGTCTCCATGAGAACCACGCAGGGTAATCCAGTATGAACCGCTGAGCCACCGCTGCAGCAAACGCCTAGAGAAGACTGAAGAAGATCCTATGTGGGGGTCGCATCCGTTGATCCGCCGAGCTCCGACGCTCGTCCCATCCTCCGGCCACTCCTGAGGCTCCTTGGAGGTTCACTCATCACGAGCAAAAATAACCACCTTCTCGACCTGATGTCTGTCGGAAATAAGGCACCGTCAAGCTTCAGAACTGCACCCCCGGAAGGGCAAAGTGATTACATGAGATCCCCCGTACAGTTTCAGGTTGACCGCGGGTAATTGGGAGAACAGTTCCCGCTCTGGGTCCGCCTCACAGAAGCTGGGCTCGCGTACCTAACGGCGGAGATGAGCTCTGTAACCAGCGAGTTTGAGGCAAGTGGCAACGAGAGAAGAGAAGAGACGATCTCCAACACGTGTGGTAATTCGAAATCAAAGTTGCCAGTTTGCAGCCCAGGTTTGGCAGCCGGGTTTGATCGGTGGTGTGGTCGTGAATTGACCCTGCAGTTCGGAGGCGGCAGCCGGGGCCCTTCTCTTGCGGTTGAATGCGCCACAGCCACGATGGGCAACCCGCGCCATTGAGGCTGTAGTAGTGGAGAGGCTTGGACCGGCCGGAGGGACGGTTGAAAGGGGGATTTGATCGGAGCCACGTGGATCAGCATTTCACCCTCGCGGACCATCTTGGGCGAACAATGGCCCGCGACACGGCGGTGGTAGCAGTTCGGATCCTATTTCCATCGCCCATTGTCTATTGTCGATTTTTCTTAAATATGTTCTCCCATCATTCTTTTGTCCCCTCGCTTCGCCAACCGTCCGCACAATTAATTGTTCGCAACGCCCACCCGACCATTTATAATAACCCTCGGCCTTTCACCCACCTTCTTTCAGTGTACGCTTTGCTTCCCCCCTTTGCTCCCGCAGTAAGTCATCATCTCCCTTCCACTCCATCTCCGCCCCCTAATATCCGCTTTCCGCCTTCAGTTCCAGATAATGGCCACCACCCTGACACTGAGTTACCTCCCACTGCCCCCCACATCAAACCACCTCGACTTGAACCAAAAGTCTCGGTTGATAAAATCCACTAGGAAACTGGGGCAGGTCCTTGGTACCACCCCCTATCTGCTTGAAACTCGCGCGGAGCTTCCAATCACTCTCCTTCCCATTGGGCCACGCACCGGCTCCCCCACTCCTTCCACATCCTCCACATCCTCCTCGGCTGAATCAATCAGGTCGATCAAGAGGTTCCGCCGCCAAGGCTCGATCTTCCAGCATTCTCCGATTGTTCACTCCGCCTCGTCCTCCACTTCTTCCCTCTCACTTCCAGGCAGCATGTCTTCATCTTCTGTGGAATTGCCCTCCACTCATTCCGTACCGGTGTCTCGCCGCTCCAAGGATACTCATCGTCCTCCTCCTCTCGTCCTTCATCTTAATCCTGTCATTGTCTCCCCGGATGACCATCGTGTCGGGGAGGCCCAACTGAGCCCACTTCCGGCCCCTCCGGTTCTGGACGTCGATGACTTCCCCATGAGCCCAACGACCCCTATCTCCAACGCATTTTTCCATCAGAAAAGGAAAGTTGACGCAAAACGCAGGAAGGTGGACAAGATCAACCGCACTTTCGGCGAAAGCGTCCCAACAGAACTCATATTTCCCACCTTGACAAACCCCACCCGTTCGTTCACCTCCCGATCGGCCACTGCCACCAGGAACCGCCGCAGCATGACCGTCAACAACACCCAAGTGTGGTGCACCGGTACCCAGGCTTGGGTCGGAGAATGGAACAGAGGAAATATCCAAGAAGTCCAGGCGCAGCTGAGGCAACTCAAAGCGCGCTAGACATCTCCTTGTCCAGTCCCAACCACCATGACCGTCATGTCTCTTATGCCCCCCTCTACTTGGTCAGGCAGTGCCTACCATAATTTTGGCGCATCGCGATCGTGCCCTTGATACCACGGTTATCCTTATCACCATTTGTAATCTAATCGCTCTGTAGGAATCGTAGGATAGTGAACTCCGGTCGGTGCTAATCTGTATGTATCTACTAGTATGTGGTCTATGGTAGGTTTCGGCTCATTATAATAGCAAGCAATAGGGCCGGCGAGCGGCAAAAGTCGGGACGTGAGGAGATAGTAGGATAGCGATTTCAATATACTGTTACATTGACATGGCTACATTGTTATGAAAACACGAGAAAAGCACCAGAGGTTCTACGGGCAATCATAGCAGAACCACGGCATGTCTGTTTGGTCCCGAGATACAGTCCAAAATGTCTAGATGCACAAGACCCCTTTCCCCTCTCTGCTTTCTGTTTCGTCTCTCTACCACTGGGTGACTGGGTGGCCATCCGTAACACTAGATAATACCATATCCATCGTAGAAGGGTCCCATTAGCCGAGGTTTAACATTTATTGCTCAGTATCTGAGAACTTCCGCATCGTGTGGACCAACGAGACTGGGGGATCGGATGTCGAGGTGACACTAGTGTGTGGTGGGGTTGAGGTAGGTGGGGTTGCCATCCTTCCCGCCCCCGCAGTTTGGAAGGTT
>Ga0307515_10001278_pt1 | contig 57129 bp, 52 predicted proteins | sample 17_EM_MG_FD_194513 | JGI IMG/M metagenome (GOLD analysis project Ga0307515, IMG submission 194513) | Populus trichocarpa ectomycorrhiza microbial communities from riparian zone in the Pacific Northwest, United States - 17_EM | ecosystem: Host-associated > Plants > Roots > Unclassified | place...
CAGTATGATCAGACATAATCACTCCAGCGTCAGGTGTAAATCTGGTTGAAAATAACACGCTCGGCCGGGTTGTATACCCATTCGATCTGGCAGTGTTATTGCATCATCAAATCAGCTGCCGTAGCATTTTGCTTTCAATGAATCCGCTATGCCTTAACATATCCAATCGAGACGAGTACCACTCATACCCCGCTAAAGGTAATCGTGACTGCGAGTTCTGGGGATGCCTAGGGTAGTCGTTTTGCAAGTCAGATGGCCCGAAGGTTATTTCACTGACAAGTACCCATTCGGTTATCCCAGGTACATATACTCTTATTAAGGGAGAACCCTTAACAAATATTGTATTAATGTTGAATTCTTCATAAATGTATATATTTATTAAACTTGTAGAGTATTTTGAAATTTGTAATAATATTAAATATTTTAAATATAGAATCAATTTCACAATAATATAGTACAGAAGACTACATTAGGTAGTATATTAATATCACTTCAATGTTAAATTACTATTATAATCAAAATAATATACATTAAGTTAAATTGTAAAGTTAAACTATATTACTTTCGCATGTATATATTTCTCACATGTCTGCATATGTTTGTACACATTTATATATACTTATACATGTCCAATGGCTATTTCCAGGCTTGATGCTGCCAGCTAACTGATATACAGTAAAAATATATCTCTGATAAGTATTTAAATATGTTTCAATGGGTATTGTATACACCCACTAACTACTATACTTTGAAATGTTGTTTGCTGAACATAATATTATATTAGGTCTATTTGTAGATATACTGGTTTATTACTATCACATCATTGTGACAAGAATGTGAAATGCCTGCCACATCTATGCAAATGCTCAATGCTGCTCAATTGACCAATATTACCCCATTCAACTAAATACTCAATCATTTACAATGTTATATTTGCTGCTATCTTGTATTACTGTGGTATTTTGAGCTATTCCCCAGTAATTGAGATTTTAAATTTAGTAATATGCTACACTTACTGGACTCTGGAAGTCATGCTGCACTCGGGTAAATGTGGCACTGCAGTCACATCAATAACCGGGGTTTTTTTGACATAGTACTTTTATAAACAGTTGGTCAACCTAACCATTTAGAAATGATACCATCTCCTACTGCAAATATTTACAATATTTGAAACACTTTCACAGTGAAAACTATTGTTTTGTCCTGACTAACTTGATGACACCAGATATTGCTTGACATATTTCCTAATATGATTACACGGTAACTATCTGAAAAAAAAACCCCCTATACGGTACAGTCAGTGACCGTCCAATGGCGAATACCGTCCAGTGGCGAATCAGATAGCTTTGCATATCCTTGGTAGCTACAGCCGTGACAACGTATATACCCAACCTCAGTTTTGTATGGGATTCGTAAACGGACGGGATTCGTCGACGGACGGGATTCGTCATCGGACGGTCGATCGCTGTAGGCCGCACAAGTGGGAATGCGAAGGTCGACCCACTCCTTGAGCACAGTTAGGAAGCTCACAAATATTCATCCACTCAATCAAAATGGACAAAGATTATCTACAACGTCAACGGTTACTCGACCTGGCTTGTGTGGCTAGACAGTTGGACCCGTGTCCAGATCCCGACGATATAGAAGAAGGCGATAAGGACACAGCTCACCTTCATGGTCTCCCCAGCGATGTCACAGAACAGCAAGATCTTTTAGATGCTCTAGCATTTATCGCATCTACCGAGAAGACGGCGGAACAGGTGGCGGCTGTCGGATTGGATGAGGATGAAAGTCAGGACCTTTTACGGTTCAGCGTTGCAATGAACGGAGCTGTCCCACAGCGGGTTGCAGACGGACTTCAAGAGCTCTGTGATCTTTTACGCAGAAGCGAGAGCGGTAGGTTGTAGACGCGATTGAGTGAACTTGATGCTAACATGTTCATCCAGCTGTTGACGTAGAGCGGATTTTTGATCACGTCCTAAACCTGAAAAGAACGGCACTCAAAACTCTTCTTTGGGGGAAGAAACCGCCCGGCATCCAGCATTCACTTGACGAAGCATGTGGAGTGGAGCTGAAGCCGGAGGACATCGCATTCGATGACGCCTTACAGATTTCAACAGAGGAGAGGCAGTCCATCGGCAGATATACGCACAGAACTCACAGAGATCATATGAAGTCTGCCATTACGAGGTTACATAATATGCGGACTAGTTGTCGGGAGGCAATCGAGGAGTTGAAAGGACCTGCTACAGATTCCAGGGGAGCATTGGATGCGGTGGTAGCCTTCTGCATGGGAGCTTTTGAGCTGAGACACAACCAGTGTTTTCGATATCTCCTCGTTACGTCTGGAAAGGTGCCTCATGGCAAAAGACTTCATCGTCAACTGAGAAAGCTCAGTAGATATCGCCAAAGTGTGCTCGACTTGTGTAGGATGGCAGAGGTCCTGAAGCGACCCTCACGTGTCGAAGTGGAGCGAGTCCCTACCACAGCCCCTCTCCAACTCCCTCTGTCGAACGAAACCGTCCGCAGCGTGCTACTTTCCGCTGGAATTAAGGCCGATGGAGACGTAAGTGCTCGTGAAAGGGGGTTCAGGGAACTACGAAAGAAGCCGTTGCATGTCCACGCTGAGGTTGAGCTGGTGGCCTTTTATACAACTCGAGGTCGAAAGCATGGTCCATTTATAGGATGCAGCAAGCTAGCTTGCTTCCTGTGCAGCATGTTTCTGAAATTCCATCCAGAGTTCCGAGTGCGAGGTACACACAGAAAAGTTTATACCGGGTGGACCATTCCGAACATTTCCAACACGCCACGGGCAATGCGTACGGTGATGGCAAAAATGTGCCATGAATTGGAGCACATGGTGAGGAGTTTGATTCTGGGAACTGCTGTTGCACCGAAGGAGATGCCACCGGAATCGATATCTGGGGTGTCTGAGACTGTTCTGACAACGGCGCAGCCACCAGAGAGAGTTGAAGGAATTTCACAATCATCGTTCATGGAAAATCTCAGAGGCTGGTGGAAAAATGATGTGAGTAATACTGCCGAAAGCGACGGTGACCAGGATGATAGCGACTTCACCCAAACAGAGGTGCCTGATATGGGTGACGAAGACTATATGCCGCAGTACGTACATTCTCGAGCGTCTTTAGAAATGTGGACTAATGATAAGAAGACAGCCTCAAACAGCAACAGGCCCGCTGATGTGCGAATGCGAATGGGAACAAGAAGCTACGATCCCCTGCCCGGGTTGCCACAATGTTTGGTACTGCTCGACAGAATGTATGGAAACATCCAAGTCTCTTCACATTTTCGACTGTGGTGGAGCTAAAGTAACGTCGGCCGACTATCTCATCCGGGATTGCTACAGAGATCAGTTTCCAGAGGGAGACACTGCTCAAGACTTTGGTTTCAATAATGTTGAATCGCCACATGATAGAGTGTATTTATTCGGACTCTACCAAGGCCTAGTAAAATTCTTAGATGTTGGCAGGGAGGACCTTCACGACTGGCAAGTGAATGATATATTGGCGGAAAAGATATGCGAAGTATACGAACCACTTCGGAGACAAAGCCCCCAAAGTATAGGGGGGTATTATCCTTGGTTTCTCAATAATAAGCATTTGGTTTCCTCGGCTTCGTCACAGTCGGACGATGAGGGAGGTGCTGTTGCGATAGTGCGCCGACATGCTCAAAGCTATCTCCCGCCAGCCGACCGCGGTATCCCGGTGGACCAGCTTCCTGAATCCAAGCGGTGTGTGTGCGTTCTCTACGGGCTCGTGAAAGCTGGGTGGAATCCCAACCTTGACTTGCTCCTCTGGCGGGACTTCGGGTTTTGGGCATGCCGTGGGAATATGAGCGTTCCTCTCGATAGTCCATTCTACTACCCCGACATGCTTCCGCCCTCTATGCGCGGCTGGTTCACGGGTTGTGTGGTAATCGAGGAAGAGCATCTGCTCGCACGGTTCTATTTGAAGCTCTTCGATAAGGTCAGCTTTGTTCAGTTTCACCAAGCCTACCTCGACGGTTCCCTGGACCGATTAGCGGAGCGCGTTGGGTTAGGAACTGAAGCCAAGTTTTGGAAGCAAGAGCGAGAAGCTATCCTTGGGTTAAAGCCTAATGGAATGTACCCTTCGGCATACGATCTGAAACAGTACATCCTATCGAAGGCTGTAACCGATCCTATCAATTCCGTCCAGTTTGACTACGGTTATCTGAACTGTCGCAATCCGCGTGAGCGAGAGCTCTGGAAGGATATCTACTCGAGGGTGTTCAGTACGGATAGCTTTAGATTTGATGGCCTGCATAACGCATGTATCAAGGGGAAGATTTACGAATATGTGAAGGAGATTTGTCCAGACACTCCGATTGTCTTTAAAAGGCTGTCAAAGAATGTGTATCCGCTAGGATAGAATGGCGGAAGATGTCGTCAGTAAGTACGAGGACATGAAAGTCAAGGAAGTTGGTAATCGTCGAAAAGAATGGGATTGGTGCCATGTACACGACACGAGCAATATCGCTTTTGATTTAAGAACTTCAATTTGGAATCTTCACATTACTCTACAACTACGCATCGTAATAGCTTCAGTACCTTAAGATCTGTCGAGAAATATGTTCTCTATTAGTATCCGATGTGCAGCGCCGCTAATACTCATTGGTGGTTGGGCACCACGGTTTGAGGTGCTCTCAAAAAAAGCCAAGTATATACAGAGTTTCCGAAAGGAACTGCGATTGGCAAGGGCGACAATGGTAGCGGGTTCATGGCCCCAGCACTCGTCGTGTGGGTTGGATTGTCTTGATCATATGTCCCTGTGAGAATGATTGAGTAGCTGATCAATGATGTATCCTTCGAGGCTCCTCCTAGTAGCCCGTAGTTCCTAACCCCTATTGGCGAAGATCCTCAACGCATTTATTAGATAGTGTAGTGGCAGGTCAGATGTCCGTTTGCTGAACGAGTACATCGGTGACTAACCTGGGCTAGGGTTAGTCAGTGTCACGTGGTGCGAGTGACATGGTGCGGCTCGAAGTCAATCTTGCTTGTGCAGGCACTAGGCTCCATCACTGCGACAACTCAATGTAAACTATGTTTTTATGGGCTTAACGGAGGCGTGTCACTGGTGGTTTCCGGTCTAGAATAGGAGGCTGGAGGGAACGAACCTGACGCAGGAGGTTGGCACCTGCACATGGAAAGTGCGGCTCTTCCGAGACATCACTTTTTCGTCGGTCCTAGCACCCGTTAATTGCCCAGCCCAGAAAACATTTCCAACTCCACCGTCATGCGACTGCAGTTCTAGTTTCCTTGCGACCTGAGCGCAATCCCTTAACCTTGTCGCAATGTCGAAGGTTTTCGATAGTAATAACAGCAAGTCTGCAATGTCATCGTTGGGAAAGCGCGCCAACAGCTCAAATCCAAATTCCAACAGCTACGTCCATTTCTCGACTGGCCATGAGGATCTAGTCCACGATGTAGCATACGGTATGTATGCAGATTCCTCCTCCCCTTCGCTCTTCCCCGCCACGATCTCATGCGTATCTGATTCCCGCGCATAGATTACTATGGTCGCCGGATGGCTACCGTCTCCTCCGACCAACGACTGAAGGTCTTTGACCTCAACGACGAGGGGGAGTGGGTCTCCAGCGACGACTTCAAGGCCCACGACGGAAGCATCAACAAAGTATAGCCACCTTGCAGCGTGATCACACCTCTGGAATGCTGAATGAAGCCGGCAAAGGTTATCTGGGGACCTCCCGAACACGGGCAGATCCTAGCAACCAGCTCCTATGACCGAACGGTACGGATATGGGAGGAGCAAGAAATGGGTACCTTTCTCCCCCTCTCACGATTTCCACCGGCGTCGCAGCTAACCTCTCCCCAGAGCCAAAAGGTACCACAAACCCCGCGCCCCAGCGCCTCAAAATCGTTAACATTGCCGACTAATAGCGCAGGCACCCCTTATCGCTGGAAACGCCAATTCCAAATGACGTCTGATGCGCGTGCCGCAATCCACGGAATCGCATTCCCCCCCACGCTCGCCTCCACCTCCTCCACCAGCACGGGTCTGAAACTCGCACTCATCAGCGCCGACGGAACAGTGCATATCTATGAGTGCCGCGAGCCGCAGGACCTGACGCACTGGATCGCCATCGACATAATCCACGTGCTTCCGTCCGCCCCGCCGCGCGAGAGCGAGGTTAGCTTTTGCATCGCGTTTTGTCCCAGCCGCTGGGGCGGCGAGCAGCTTGTCGTCGGCGCCATGGATACGGTTCGCGTGTACCGTCATAACGCGGCCGGGAAGTTCCGCGCCACCGAAGAGCTCCCGGGCCATAGAGCATTGGTGCGGGATGTCTCCTGGGCTGTCAGCATGGGGAGGAGCTACCACCTTATTGCAACAGCATGTAAAGACGGTCATGTACGGATTTTCAAACTAACGTCTAGAGGCGCCCCATTGAAACCAGCTGCATCCAAAGGCACCGCCACCCCTACTACTGCCAGCCGGCGAAAGGGAGGCGCGGGGTTATCGCAAGGGCTGGGATCAGAGACGGCACCGCAGGAACCCGCAGAAGACCATGAAGTCGGGGAAAGATGGAAGGTGGAGCAGGTAGCAGACTTTGGAGATCATAGGAGCGAGGTATGGAAAGTCGCCTGGAACGCGACGGGGACTATTTTGAGCTCTACTGGGGACGATGGCAAGATCCGGCTATGGAAAGCAGCAATCAATGGTGAATTCCAGTTATTGAGCGTCATTGCAACGCCGAGAAGCAGGTGAGTGTCAACACTGCGGTGGTGGGGATGGCGGTGAAAGAGGGTGGGCTAACATGCAAGATAGCAATAGGGAGAATGCTATGGTGGAGGATGATTAGGAAAGGGGTGTAATGATTTTAACTGATCCACAGCGTAATGTTTTTTTTTGTGATATAATGACAGGGTGCCATCCTATGAATCAATCCCCCCCACCTGAGCTCAAATCGCCCCCTCCTGTTCACAAACCCTCCACCTCATCACGTATTCTTCCCATCATACGGCTTGGGCTCCAACTTATCCAAATCAACGCCCTGCACACATCTCACCTACCACCTATCATCAGCGCCTCCCCTTTCCATCCCCACCACTCGTGGACAACTTACATTAACCCCCCACTGCGGAGAGTCCTTCCTCATAGCAAATATGGTGCTCCCACACTCCTTGCAGAACTTCCACTCGAGCACCTTCTTGTTGAACACATACGTGCCGAGCTTTTCGTTCCCTTCGGGCCCCTCTCCGTCCGCAAAGATGACCTTCTCTTTGGGCACGAAGATGATGAGGTTCCCGCGGTCGGTGCAGATGCTGCAGTTGCATTGGGTCACCGTGGTGATGGGCGCGATGTTGTCGAGCGTCATCTTGTGCGTGCCGCAGTGGCAGCGGAGAGTGTAGGTTTTGGTTTCGGCTTCGGTGGACATTTTGTGGTGGAGGGGAAAGAGGGATGGGAATGGGGGTGGGAGGGAGAAGGGGGGGGTTATATGCGGAATGTGGAGTTCTGGTGGGTTGGGGGGGGTTGGTGGTAATGATTGGTGCGGTGTAATTGAGTTATCAGGTGTGACTCTTTGATACGAACGAAGGGCAAAGAGCTGCATCTACATCCTGCACCCCTCACATGCAGATAAGTTTATGCCTGGTCAAACACGACGCGTTAGCCCAAACTCGCGTCGTGTGACTGGGGAACCACAGCCTCACGCGTTCACCTGTTCATTTTAGGTTGCTATAATAAGAAAATAAATGCAACGGAAGACAATGGATATATATAAATGCGCCATCATAATTGCCAAATGGAAAACATGAGAAACATCTAGCGAAGTACACGTAAGAGAACCCAGAACGAATAAAAAAGAAAAAACAATAATGAATATACTGTTATGCCCCTCCCCGCCACCACCCAACAAACATGAAAAGGCCCTGGAGTCATCCCCGCATTATAACCGACCCAGAAGAAAACAAGCCCAAATCCCTGAGAAAGGCACACTACAGCAAGCGCTACATACAGAAGCAAAGACCCGCACCTTCCACAACCCAATACAACATATGTACTTAAATCATCATGGTATCCATATCCAACCAGCGTTTTAAAACGCTCCAGACCTATTCCCCCGTTCTATTACATAAAGCCATAAAGCCCCACATTACCGTTAAAAAAAAGGCACCGCCGGAAGAACTCCCACCAAAAGGAAATAAAAGATCAACCACACTACCCTACTACCCGGCACACTGCCGTTGCATTTCCTAGACGCAAAGATACCCAACGAGCCCAAGACTCGTCAATCCGACTCCGAGCCACCACACATGGTCGGTGTTGATATCTTCTGCATTCTTGTAGCCGCCAGGCAGTTCCCGCTTGAGTTTGATCTTCTTTGCGGAAGTTGCTTTTGCTTTTGCGGCCCCGGTCGCCGTCGAGAGAGGGCTCAGAGTCGAAGTAGGTAGCATTTGTGGCGGGTTGTACTCCAGGTACATGGGGTTCATTGGCGCGCCGTCGAACTGGTAGAGGTTGAGTCGTTTCTTTCCGCGACGTTCGTCCGTAAGAATTTCGTACCACTGTTGGGGGGTGGGGAGGGTATCCATTAGCAACCTCCACAGCCGGAACAGCGCGGTAAACGAGATGTATCCCTACCTTGTACGTTTCGGTCTGGTTGTAGCGGGTGTAGATTGACATCTTATATTTGCAAGGTTCCGAGTAAATCTGTCGACCGTCGACTTTAATGGGTGTGAGGATGAGTGTGCCATTGCTGTACAGCACGTATTCTCCGTGCTGCCATTGCAATATTGCTGTCGGACATTGAGGTTTTACCGCTAGAGTACACCATTTTCATCAGGCTACACTAACTGACTGACAGAGCGGCAGATGGGAGGGGCGTACGATTTGATAACACGATGTATCGTGCCTCCTCAAAGTGGCCGTCTGCGGTGAAGGAAAAGGAGCTGCCGGGCAGTCGAGGCTCTTTCAACTGGTCCGCTACAGGATCATAGAAATCCTATATACAGTAGTCAGCGCAGGCCTACCTTCAACCTTCCTTCCTTGAATGCCTCTATATAATGCGACGGGGATGTTGCTTACCGGACCAGTCTTGACAGTACCCGACTTGGAGGACCATGTTCCCACGAGACTGGGATCGGTTGTGGTTGCTTGAGCGTTTGTATTCGATACGGAAGCTATGAGGACGAGTAACGACCAAGCTAATAACGGGATCATGGTCAGTATGAGGGTGTGACCGTAGTCCGGAGAAGTATTGAATGTCGACAAAGTCGAAGTCGGGCGTAGTGCGTCTTGAGCAGGCTTGAGCGGCTTGTTTGGCCAAGGCTACCCCTGTTACTTCCCGCATGGACTACTGGTTACACTAAATCTAGGGCTACCTCTCACATCGGTATCGATTAGACGCCCAACCAACAAATTGCGATGAAGCCCAGACGTGAATGTGAATGCGAACGTGAAATCATAAGCCTCCTCATCAAATTGCACAATTTCTTCTCAAAAACGCTTCAACTACCGCTGCCAAACGCTACTAACATCACAACCAATACCGATACTAAATGACAATATTCCCTTACTCTTCTGCCTTGTCCTTCCTCTCCTTAATGACCAAGCCCTTACCCTCAACACGCTTGTAAATATCCTTGACGTCATCTGGAGAAAGACGTTAGTTATGATACAAACAGAAAAGCAAAGTGTCAGCATACCTGTGCAAGTCTCAAAGTGAGTCGTCGCATCATAACTACGAGAGATGAAGACATTGTCTCTGGTGCCGTCATCAGTGGGCTCGTACAAGTCAACAACCTGAATGAATTTCTCCTCCTTCTCGCCAAGGCGGCCAGAACCGAGTCCCAGACGTTCGAAACCAGGCTCGAGCTCGCTATGCGGGTTACCACTTTCGGGGTTCTCGACCATGGTGGACACGCTGGCAAGATAGAATCCCTTAGGACAAACGTTGAAAATAGACGACAGCACAGAGATGTAGATGTCGTTCTTGCGGCCCATCTGACTGGCAGGGATGATAATCTGGGCTGATTCAGCGTTGTCGGTGCCCTCAACTGGGTGCTGCAGCACGCAGATTGCTCGGATGAGCTTGCCGACAGGACGGATTCTCTTGGTGTTAAGGAAGTAGGTAGGGTCTGCAATGACCTTCTTCGTCTTGACGACCGTATCTTTCTTGGTGATTGGGTGAGGGAAGCGAACGCCAGAGACCTTACCGTCACTGTCGTAGAGGATCTCCTGAAGAGGCGTGTTCAGGGCGTAGGTACCACCGTAGACGGCAGACAAGAAAGAGAATCGCTCGGGAAGTTCGCCCAAACCGTAGAGAGGGAAGATGTAAGGGGAGTTTCCGAAGCGGGCCATAGACTTAACGTACAGGATAATACGCTCGATAGGCTCGCGAGCAGGCTTGTCAAGGTATGAATCCTCGGCGTAAAGAGCCATGGCGTGTCCGATGAACTCGGAGGTCCAGGTATCGAGTCCGAAAATCTTGTAAGCCTCCCTCATGGTGTTGGTATCCAAGTTCAACTCTAGGAGTCAATCATTAGCATCTAATCATACCCGTGTGATAGCATCAGCATTACCTTTCTTGTGAGTAGAGGGGTCGTCCTCCTTGTAGTTGGCGATAAATTGTAAAAAGTTTTGCATGTAATATTTCTGCATAGCAGATACCAAAGGAGACTTAACAGCCTCAACACGGGTAGATGGCACCCTCGAGGGGGTGCCCTTCTTGACGACGAAGCTGCCATGCACAGAGAGAAGATCGATGTACTGTGTAACTCCAGTTTGGTGAAGAATTCGAGTCAATTCTCCATCGGCCATGAGGAACTTGGGAGTCAACGAGATGTGCCATTGGTTCCAGGCCCGAGCATCTTTGCCGAACACTTCAAGGGGGTTCGGACCGGCCTGTTCAGGTCTGGGAGCTTTGGGCCCAGGCTTGTAGCTGTCGTTGCCTGCCTCTTTAGCAGCCGCCCTGCGCTTATCTTCGGCCTCTCGCTCCTCATTATCGAGACGCTCGATTTCCTTCTTGCGTTCCTCCTCTTTCCGTCGCTGCTCCTCAGTCCATCTGAATTTCTTCCACATCTATCAATCGTCAGTGGCAACCGGGATTCAATGCGGGGGATGTACTGACGTCGAACATATTCAAGCTCGCACTCTCCCTGTGCAATTGAGTTAGCTTTAGTTGGCAATGCCATCAAATGGTTGGTGGAAAGAGGGAATATACCCGCCATAGTAAGAGTTGGCATCGATATTAAGGACCTTCTTGCCCTCCGAACCAAAGACACTACATTGGCAACGTCGTTAAACACACGATGATCGGGATTCTGATGCAGCTGATGCGGATTGTCTGTAATTACATACCCCGAAAGAATACATTCAGTCAGACCTGACAAAATTTAGCTAAAGCTTGCTAGGGGTATGTAGTGAGGGGAATCTTCTGACCAGTTCCAACTACCACAACATCGTACTCCGCATTGAGGTCTTCCATTATTGTATGATGATATAATAGATTTGACGGGGGTGGCAGAGACTTCGTTACTTCAGAATGAATGTCGTCGTCGATGGATAGAGTAGAGCAGAAGTTGGGATGGAGAAAGGAAGTAGGTGGAAGCGGAGAGGTACTGGGGTTAGTGTCAGAGGTGGGGTTGGTGCTTAAAGCGCGCGTTGCCTATTCGAGCTCTTGGCTGTGCTCCCATGCGAGGCTTCGACCACGGCTCTAACCTACAACCGACAAAACCACTTCCGCCGGGGAAATGAAAAGTCGGCCAGCAAATTGGAGCTCACGATGCGAGAAGACAATCTCGGGAAAGTCCGCTTCTTTTGGAATACCTGCGTCCACTTGCTGAAGTAGCTTACTTAGCTCCGCGATCAGACCACAGTATTGCAATCGGATCTCAACACTTCCACGTCTGGGGGTGCTGCAGGCGGGCATGCTAACCAGGACGAGTGATATTAAAAGCAATTACCGGCCTGCTCTAAGTTCAACGGCTTCCCGTTTGCGTATCGGCCAACTAACCGCCCGCCATCTTACCCATGGCCCGTGGGTACCAGCGAACACTTTACACCCTCAGTTTCCAATACTGATTTATTCCCTGATACATATTTAACGACAAAGGTCACTTTCAAAGGACAGTCCATTAATCATAAACCTCGCCTCAAGCTGTCCGAAAATGCCGAAAGAAACAAACCCGCCGAAACGCCGAAACTCCCAAAGAATCATTCTCTACCAATAACTCCAAACAAATGTTTACGAACTAGATAAACAAAGCAAAACAAAATAATGCATCGCCCTCAGCAATCAAACCACCTCGATTGTGAGACCTTCCACCTTAGTATCCCAAGTGATACTGACATCGCCGCTGGCCGGCACAAGCTCGTAGTTAAGTCCTGCGAGCAAAGTTGGGTTAGGATTCAACGGCGTTCGCAGCACGGATTGACTCGACTTGTCTTTTCTATACTTTTGTGGTAGTGATCTCAAGCCATAGTCCCTGGCCCAGGGTCGGGAGCCATTGGAAATTGACTTCACCGTCAGACGGCACGAGCTCAAAGTTGAGAGGCTTTCCTCTCGAAGGACAATGAAGGAAATACACCAGATCGGATCCCGCGCCGACCCTAAATGTAGCGCGCTCGATATCGCGGTATCTGGTCTTCTGGTTCCATGTAGCATTCTTGGGTCGAACGTTGTCTTCCCAGCAGCGGGCTTGAACCAAACATGGTGAATTGCTTTGAACCGACTAAAAACCCGGGTTTGCTGAATCTTAGGTTACAGGTACGCCCGACCCACTGCTTTTTGATAGCGAAACGAACCAGCGTAGTGACGCCGGTGTTACCCCCGCCAATGCGAGAAATATCTCCCTATCGTCTGTGGGACTGACATCGTTTGGAATCCGTTCGTAAAGCCTGACTAGAGTTGTGGGAGGGTATCGAGTGCTTTGTCTCTGAAGAAGGAATGGCTGCACCGAGAGCAGAAGAGACGAGGAGGGAAATGGTTGAGATGGAGTACTTCATGGTGATCAGGAAAGTAGAAAGATGTCGAAGAAGACAATTCCTCAAGAATGTGAAGTGAAGGTGGGAAATATAAAAGATATTAAACTATTTAAAGCCTAAATGAATGGGATGATGAGTTCTCTCCAACCCAGTGGGCCGGCTGCTATTTATCTCAACTATTGATCTCCATCAATTCGCAGCCTGCCCTGACAGCCTGACAGTGCATAATCTCCCGCTCAGCATCAGAATCTAGATTTCTCGCAACGCATCCAGCAATTAACCAATCCAGCGCTGTGAAGAGAACTGTATGAGGCTGTGCATATTACCGAACGCCACATCTGCTTCCCGAATATAATGATATACTGTGGCTCTCGCTGACAGTTTCAGCCCTATGCGCCAAAATAGACTCTGGTACATGTCATAAACTTTCTACAGCATGAATCGGGGATGCTAATTGGCACTATGACCCAATGTCGCGTTTCCTGTGCTTGTAGGTTACATCTTGCATAACTACCAATCTGCATGTACTCAGGTTTTGAGCCTGGGTGTTCCTCTGGCCTTTGGACGACTGCTGCAAACCTTGTTTCTCTAGCGTGCCACTTCCTGCTCTTGACGATGCACGCACATGCCATGGATTGGCAGTTCAGGTGCGACATCAGGACATACGATGTCCAGGTCTTGGTGACATTGGGTTCAATGGTCAACTAGTGCATACAGTTAAGGGGACCGCGTGGCTAATAAGACTGTCTACTTTTAAATTACTGCGTTGGTGAATGTCATCCTTTGGTGTTTGGGTTTACACTTGCTCCCCTCCCTTAACCTATTCGTTATGAGCCTGCTGTAGGAACTGATAGTAGCACAGGGTGGACTCAAATTCTTGTGATGGGGCTTCATGTTGAAATACTGATTGCTAGAAGCGTTGTATTCTAAAGTACAGGTAGATTCATGATCTTATATACGGCGTGCAGAGTATGCCTTTGCACGCATGCATGCGCACTCAGCTGGCATCTCCAGCTGAGTCTGCAACGACCATCATCTTAAACGAGATTATGCATCAGCCCAGCTGAAGCCCATAAGCCGTACGTCAGGGAGATTGGACCATATATGCAACACTTCACACTTATCTGGTGGTGAGTGATGGTTAATGATTCAAAGGCAGGTACTATCCGGTATAACATCAAATTCTAGGCAGAGTAAATGCAAGGAAACGCATGACGTCTAGTAGCACCTGCAATGATCCCAATATTACCTGCAAAACCTAGACCATAAAGCAAAGCCCCAAAGAATTGTTCTTTGGTTTGTATTACCACAATTCAGCTTCATTTTCAAGCATTGGACACCGCGGCGAGGGTACTATACTTCAGACATTTTCTCACTCTGTACAAACAGCTCTTAATATTAGTCATTATACTTGGTGCCGGGTGTAAAGTTAGTTATCTGGGTAGTCCGTGCTGGGAAGTGCAAGATGTGGAGAACTCCAGCAAGCGATCACGAGTCCTGTAGACGTGCAATCTATAATCTAAATCTCACTCCGACCTGTCCCTCTTACCTACTCCAAGAGTAACTGAACTGTCGTTCTCATCATCTATCCTCCAAACTACCTAATCGTCCTCCTCCGGGCCCACACAGGTCTTGCAACTACACCAAAACCCATACTCCTCAAACAACGCGGCAGTCCTATTCTTAGTCCCCATCCTCCAGTCGGGGCGATAGCAATGCGTCAATTCCTCCCCCGCCTGCACAGTTCCTCACACCCATTAGTGTCTCATCCCTCTTTTCCCACCCCTGCCCGCCACAAACCCCACAAAAACACGCGCCATCAGTTCACAAGCCACAAGGCGTACTCACCAGCACATCGGTAACCGTCCAAAACGCCAGCACCCTCCTTGCGGCATCCCACTCCCACCGACAGTTCTCGCCGCCAACACACGCATGGTTCAGTCGCGACGCGAGCTCGAACACGCCGTTGACCGTCCCCGCGTCGTCGAGACAGAAATTGTTCGCCTTCCACACGCCCAGGACCACCGTCTCGTCCGAGTGCTCCACCCCCGGTGTCAGATTCGAGCACAGCGATAGCAGCGTCTGTTTTTGCGCCCACGGCCGGTGGAGGAACGTATTCAGCACGCGGGTCTCTCGCGGGGAGGCGTGCGATTCGTTGGTGAGCAGGAGCAGCGGGGGCTCCGTGAAGAGGAGGGTGTTGGCGGGGATTGGGGTGGTGGCGATGACGGAGACGCCTTTGCCTGGGAGAGGGGCGATGGTGAAGGGGGAAGAGGGGACTGGGAAGGCCATGGATGTGCGGAGGGTGATGGGGCGGACATCATGATGGTGGTGGTGGTGGTGGTGGTGGTGGTGGTAATAGTCGGGCTAAGGGAGATATCGGACGGGTAGAATGGCGTGGATGCAAATTCTTTGGGCCAGTGAGGTGGTTGCGATTAAGGTTGTGCTTGCGTAGCGCAGTCGTTGCTAGATAGTGCACAGACCATGCGCGGGGCCAGGAATAGTGGTTGTCTTGGGGGTTTGTTTATGTGCCTGAGCGCCTCAGTCGCATGCTTCGCCGCAAAGAATGTCCATAAAATGGCATTGACGTCCTTATCGCTATCGGCATGTACCTACGCGGCACTCCACCTCCGCCCCCTGGATCCTGAAACACCAAGAGATCCAAGGCGCACCATTGACCATCGCCGTAAACAACGTCAGTCATCCTCAAACAAGCAATGACAGCTGCAGGAATAGCGTAGCGCCCGGGGTGTAAGGCTTGACCTAACGAGCGAGTCCACGGGCATTCAACATGGCAGATCAGACGTCCAGACAGTTTCACCGCCATTGGGGGTGTACTCTGCGGATTGTATTCTAACAATGATACGCAGAGAGAAAAGAATTTAAGCGCGTTGAAGGAAATATAAAGCACATCTCCAATGGAGCACCGCGCGCAGCTGACCAGCCCCCCTGCAGGTGTTTCAAGTATGGGACAGCAACCGTATCGATTCATTAAACAATCACACGCAGCACCTGCTGCGGTGCAATACTTAAGATCGCCGTCATCCGCTCGAGAAATGTGGTCGGGGACATACCTAGATGAACCGCTGAAAGATTTCCTTCCCATCCCGGCGCAGGCGCATTACCACAACAATAATCCTTCCGTGCAGAGCACGCCCATCCGCACCGTTTCTTGTCGTCCTCGCCATGCCGTCCCGCGCAACGTGGAAACTCGCCACCCTGGCCGTGCGCTCCATCCAGCTCGTGCTCTCGCTCGTCGCCATGGCGGTCTTCGTCCACCTGCTTACCATGCCATTCTCAAACACCCCTCGAACCGAGCTCGTAGTACTACTGGTCGTTGTAATTACCTCCCCCTCCAACCTCCCCCCTTCTCCGCTAACCTGCAGACCATCGCAACTCTCTTCCAAACCACCTCCGCCTCGATCTTCACCTTCCTTGCGCGCGAGAAGCTGTGGGTCGGCGGCCTGGACCTGGTGTGTATCTGCGGCGCCGTGACGACCGTGGTGATGGCGCGCGGGATCTCGCAGAAGTATGGGTGTGGGACGGCGTGGTTGCCACAGAGCGGGGGGATGGGGATTGGCGACATGATTGAGCGCAGGGTGGAGACGGGAAGGAACGAGTGTATTCATTTGAGAGGAGTGTTTGGGATTGCGATTGTGCAGAGGTATGTTGTGCGAGGAGTGAAGTGGGGGGATGTGCTGACGGCGATAGTGTGTTGATGCTGGTCACATTTTTGTTGGTCGTTTGTGCGATTCGTGCACGGAAGATTCATGATTTTAGGTTAAAGGGGTTAACGGAGAAGCATTGGAGGGATGCTACTGCTGATCTGAGGGCGTAGTGGATGGGTGGGCTTATGTGGGTTTGCATGACAGAACCTAGGGATTCCGGTATCGGCCGAGTGACGATCTATGATATGGGGTTGGGATCGTTCTGGTGCAAGGAATGATTGTTTCTGCATCCCCAATCTGGAGGTGACATGGGATACCTCTGGATTCCTAGATTCCTAAGGGGGCACACGGTCTGAGACTCGATGCAGATTCAAATCCCGAAGTTTGGTACCACATGGGTTCGAAAACCGAGGCGTGCGCGTTTCGGTCGTCGTTTGACAACAGACGGTATTCGTCATTGGACGGTCGATCTATCTAGCATCTCGTTTCCTTCGTCTTGCTTATTCATGTATCTGATTAATCCCATCTGCTTGCGTGGCAGACTCATCCCCACAATTGCCGGGTTGCTACCAGTCCGGGTATTCTCATACCCGCCACGGAAGAAAAGTTCTCCACGTTTCAATTCCCATCTGTGGTGACCGAAAACTACCGATTGGATCTATATATATATATATATTAACACTTGACCCTACGTATATTGCCCCGTCTAAGTAACCCTCCAAACATGCACATCGCAACTAGACTCTTCCCCAACCCCGAAGTCGCCGCGGCGATCACAGACTATGCGACGACGCACTCGACGGATCTGGGCGAGGTCGTGAACCAGCATCACAAAGACACCGTCGAATTCAGTGAGCGCGAGGGGTTTAGCCCGCGTTTCATGATCAGCCCTAACCAGGTCCCTCCCCTCCCCACCGTATGTAGCCCAACTAGCTCACAGCGGTAGGCGCAATTCATGGTATTTCTGGCAAAGCTCCACCGTGTCAAACGAGGTATCCAGCCACACTCCAAACCCCCAAGCACCGCAACTGAAAACAAAAAAGTCCTCGAAATCGGCTGCTTCACGGGATACTCCGCCCTTGCGCTGGCGCGCGCCGTGGAAGCATACCCGGACGGCGAGGTACACTCCGCGCGGCGGTGTTGGCGTCGCTGACACGGACAGGTGGTAACGCTGGACCTGGAGTACCCGGCCACCGAGTTCGCGCGGCAAACCTTTGCGCGCACCGGCACGGACAAATCCATAACCCTGCTCTCTGGCCCCGCATCCTCAACGTTCCCCCCCCCCTCCCCCCCCCGACCAACTCCGCAGCTAACACCCCCAGCATCCAATCCCTCACCGGAAAATTCGACCTCATCTTCATCGACGCGAATAAAGACGGGTACGTGGGGTACCTGGAACAGATACTTTCGCGCTCGCTGCTGGCGCCGCACGGGATCGTGCTTGCGGACAATACGTTGTACCGCGGCCTGCTCGGGAGGGGGGAGGGGAATCCCGCCGCCGAGGATCCGGTGCTTGTTCAGAGGGCTGAGCAGATGGATGCGTTTAATAGGTTTGTGCGGGAGCGCGGGGACTTGGAGAATGTTCTGCTCCCGGCGTGGGATGGGCTGAATTTGATAAGGTTTAAGGAGGGGAAGGAGGGGTAGTGCGGAGGTTTGGTTGGTTGGTGCTGGAGGGGTGGAGAGGGTGTGTGTGTTAAGTTCTAAATTAAGGATCTAGTTTTGTAGGATGATATGTAAGGTGCAACAGTCTAGCGAGAAATTGACGGCAGTTGTATCCAGAGTCCGCACTTGCCAAACGGGAAGCCTAGGAATAACAAAACATATCTTCACATGTGTCAATTGGAGGAGCGGCTAGTGAAGATATCTTAAAAGCTTGTCTTGTGTCTTGTGTAGCAGCTGGCGAAATGGGTGAACAACAGAGGCGTAGCGAAAAAGACCCCAGACGAATCCGCTGGACACTATGCAATCCGGGTTCGTACTCGGTGTTTACAACACTACAAGCTTATAGCCTATGTTAATAGTACTCTAGATTTTAAACTCGCACCTGGCGTTTATAACACCTAGTGTTTCTAGCATTAGCTAAGATAAAACCCAGTTGTTGTATATGAATTGATTTCGGCCATGTTGATGTGCTCTTCTCTATAGTTTCTAGTTCATATAGTCTTAGATCTAGATGCTGATGTACATAGCATTATCCCTTTCCTCAGATATAGTGTGAGTAAAAGATCGTCGTGTAGCAAAGACTTTGATCGGCTGGCTGGACTTCTGATGTTACTCTTTTACTCACAATATACCCAAAAGGAAAGGATACCTACTCATAACTATACCCGAAAGGAAAAGGTTACGAATTAAAGGCTACCGAGCGTGTAGCTTCTAAACACTATCCGTTTCAGTAGGTTTACAGCCAGGAAAAAGGAGAGCAAAACAGTCCGTGCTGTGGGTGGTCTGGCGTATGAAATTTCGAAATCCGGTGTTTACAGCACCATGTTTTGCCCGCTAGTTGAGCTAAACCATCACTTATATATACAATAATTTCTACTATTTTATTAGTCTGGAGACCCTCATCACGTGACCTAAGCAAGCTCCGTTTGTGAGTCGCCAGACTACTATTTTATATATACAAGACCTAAACTACGATTTCAAAGGGAGAAAAGCTGAGCAGGTTTCGAACCCGTGGTTTGGCGCTTACAGCGTTATAAGGTTGCGAGCCCCAGTGTTTACAGCATCTGGTGTTTGAAGCACTATGAACCCGTGGCCTAGCGTTTGCAGCGCTATGAGGTTTCGAACCCCAGTGTTATAGCATCATGCTTTTTCCAGCTGAGCCAAGCAATCAGTTACTTAAGTATGTATGCGATAAATTACACTATACAAGACCTCTGGGGTCTCAGAAGACAAAAGCAGGATAAAACAGAGCACTGCAGGTTTTAAACCCAGGTCTGGTGTCATGAGGTTTCAAACCTTGGTGTTTACAGCACCACCTGGGCAGTTACACCTATATGAGGTTTCGAACCCTAGCATTTGTAGCTCCTGGTGGTGTTTATAGCACCATACTCAGCCAACTAGACCAAGTGATTAATTCTTGTTAGGCTTCTCTCGCTCGGTTTGAAATATGTCAACGGCATTAGGTAGGAGCCGCTGTTGCATCAGCGGATGATGGCTTAAGCAGGCATGCAGTACAGTTTTGCTGCTCGTCTGTCTGACTAGATTGCGGAGAGCCCGGTAAAGTAAAGTAAAGTTTCTACTACATAAATTACAAATCTGAGCCCAACTCGTCTCATGTGCAACTCTAATCAAGATCTGCACATCGTTACATACAACCGAAGGACCGGTTGAGACGGATAGTACGTCAGCGGTCTGGGGGTGGTGCACGGATTTGTACATATCCAGAATCAGATGGGTCATGTATTTTACTAGAATATTCAACGAGGTTGTGTACTTGGGAGATAATGTTTCAGATGGAACCCTAGAACAGAAGTAGTAATTTGCATTGCGCATTAGTGGTCTTGGGATTCTCAAGACTTTATACCGTGATCTTGGGTTGTGATAGACTGCCGAACATTCCTGCCTCAACAGCTGCTAGTGTCAGAAGCTGCAAACAATCCCCGTACACAATGTGCTGGCCGGAAGAAGAATTGAGTAGATGGCATCCCATACGCAGAATCGCCCTATAGATGGAGTGGAATCTGCAAACAGGAGCCCCGCACACAGAATCTACAGATGGAGTCGGTGTTTTATGTCTCTAATAACAAACCGATACCGAAATTTGGTTTCAGGAAGGGTGAAAATAATGGGCATGACAGAGTGAGGGTGGGTAGCTAAGACTGGGTCGTAGCAGACACAGAAGTGATGCTGTAGTTCTACGTTGTGCCGCATGTACTTATACATAAGACAGTAACAATTGTGATAGTATCCCTGAAGCTATTGGCAACTAAGAATCCACATGGTCCAGCCTCAAGCTCTAGAAAGTGCAGCTCCCTTGACAGGATCTGCCATACGCGGGAGCTAGGTACCTAGAACGATCTTTACAGTCTGATGGTCTTTACACTCCAGAACACATTAAAACCCATAGCTACAGTACTTCTTGTCTACAGAGTACATCTTGCACTCGGATTCATGAAAGTGACAGCGAATAGGTGGCAGAGAAGTATTCATAATCTTCATAATCACGGTATCGATAGACCTAGGTAGACTTGAGTTGAACATGATCACCAATTATAAACTAGTCGTGCCTTACTGCTGTCATTTTTACACTTCCTTCTACTAGTATGGCCACCCTTCTTCTCCGTTCTTGCTACCGACCCTGTCTGTAGATTACGCGAGTAGGGCCCCTATCTGTAGATTACGCCCCCATCTGCAGATAGGGTACCCCCCGTCTATAGATGGGGTAATCCTACGTATGGGATGTAACAGTGCTCATATCTAACGACTATTTCAGGGATACAAATCTAATCTAACAGAGCTTGTCCTACTTACACATCCGCTCTAACAGGTATCTTCAGCACGTAGCTGCAGCGGGACTATGGCTTCTCTATCAATTTACCCAAAGATTGGTGCGCTATATATACATTTTTCCCTACTGGACGACTCCAGATCGTGTCCTGACTTGGGCATCTACCCTGACCCTGATATATAGCTTATTAAAGACTCTAGACCCCGGGAAAATATACCCTATGTGGGAAACCTCACTCTTAACCGTATAGCTTCTGGCAGCTGATCACATCGTTAATTGGCTAAATCCGTGAGAATTGTGGAACTTGAATCTTGGATTTGTCTGTTGGGAGATATAAACTCCTGCCTAACGCCTGACGTTGTATCCTCGCCCACATCAGTACTTGGAACCATCCACCACCCTTATGCTAAGCTTGGTATCGATGCGCTTTGTACGATAATGACGACAGTGGGGCCGGCGGACAGTATAGTAATTGCAGGCATGCGGTCGATCCATACAGCCCTGTAACTGTGAAGCGCGCGCCCCAGAAGTTGAGCATGCAAGTCAGGGAGGCATTTTGGACTTGAGTACCTTGCAGATGAGAATGATATCCCCCACCTGGCGCTGCAACCTATTCACGATGTTTGAAGTTATTGGGGGAAAAGTCACGCATTGCCGGGCCGGCCTGAGTGTGGGATTGGGGACCAAATCACCAGCCCGTAGCTCAGCTTCTATGCGATAAATGGGTACTCCTATGAGCAAGGGACGTCCTCTTAAATTCCTGGATATAGTATTTCCGCTACAGCATTCGTCGTGACAGATACTACGTAAGGCATATTTGTGCCCCCATGGCCAGGAGAAAGAAACTGGTTAATTCGGATACCCCTCGTAGGCAGGCATCCACCCATAACGTGGGAATTTGTCAAGAACGCAATAAACAACATTAGTAAAGCGGGGAGGAAGGAGTTTGACCAGAAATTTACTGCACATTGACGTCTGCCCCTTCTTTCACTGCAAAGTTCAATGCCCGATTCGATTCAGGGCATCCGAGTTCTTTCACCGGGACCTAGGCACGAGTAGCACAGCGTCTGCATCATGCGGCCGGAATGGCTGCCATGTATCCTTATTTTTTCGCTACGGGGTTTGGATGATGGCTGCATTTCAATTAATTTCCGGGGATTCGCGGCTTGATTATAATATTGTGTGTGGTTGTAGTTCGGGATTTCCTAAACAAGGTAGTTAATCTGGATGCCGACATTGCTCCCGGCAACTCGTACATACGGCTGACCGAGGCTTGGGCGGGCGTAAGTGGACATAAACGTGACGGATTACGTCGTCGGGTCCGGAAGCTTAAAATGCCGTGCCGCGGTCATCTAAGCCAGTACGTATATGATAACCCCATTTACTCGGCCCAAGTCCCACCACTATAACCGTGCATCTCGAAATCGGTTACGGTTTTTTATTATTGCACAGCTGCAAAAATGACACTAGTCAACGAAAATTTCGCTATCATACAGCATGGCATCGAAAGAATGGAATGGTGGCAGCTGATGGTGTTGGGGTTGCTGGGTGTTTTGTCGTATTCCGTGTACCAGTATCAATCGACTAAGGTATTTATAAACTCGCCTCCGGCTACGGAGAACACATAAGCATATCTCACAGCGGAAATATTAACCGTGTCATTCTCGCCTAGATCGATGTCCCGGCTGTCGGTGTTTCGCCAGGAATCTTTGGCTCATGGAAGGCCGCTCTAAAGTTTTACCGACAATCCGAGTCTCTAATCCGGGAAGGCTACCAAACGGTATACTCCGTACAATCATTTTGACTCTATCTGAGGTAGGGCTGACACTGCATCTGGGTATACAGTATGGGAAAGATGCCCAGGCTTTCAAGATCTCGACGCCGCCCCGCTACCTAGTCGTATTCCCGGATCCGAAGAAGATCAAAGAACTGGCTGATGCCGGTGATAGTGTCATGTCCTTTGGGGCTGCTACTCGCGAGGTAATAGCTACACCCATTGTGGTGAATTGAATTGAAAATGAATGGTATTCTAACCCGTCTATCGTCTTACAGAAGATGGCAACGGATTATGTTTTCTCCGAGAGATTTTCGACCCTAGAGTACCGCAATATTATTATCGCGAGGAATCTTACGAACCGACTGAGCAGTGTTCTGCCCGAAGCCATGAACGAGTTGATTATGGCGTTCGAAGAGAACACCAATATTGGTCGAGGCATGTACAAATATACGTCATCCTGATAAGGCAGTGGGTGGCTAACCATTGTTTTCATGTTGTTCAGATTGGACAAGTGTTGACAATTTTAGTCTCATGCTGAAGTGTATAGCAAGGTATGTGGACTCATTCATTCAGAGATCATAGCGGTTGGCGCTGATGCCTGGTACGTATACAGAACCTCAAACCGTATGTTCGGTATGTATTATGGCCACCTATTTGCTCAAGGTTTCTGTTTCTGGTCTAAAGCATTGTATAGTTGGCCTTCCTCTGTGCCGCAATCAAGACTACCTAAACAATTGCATTGCGTTCGCAACACAAGTCACTCGAGCCGGTGCGGCAATCGACATTTTTCCAAAATTTCTGAAACCGTTTGTTTCTCTTTTTCCTGCTTGCAACATCGTTTCTCGAGTCTAAGGACTCCTTCAGATTAGCAGCCAGATACTTTTCCGGTCGTGACAAAGCTGTAAAAAAGGTTATAACATTAGTAGGACCAATCGTTGAGGAGCGTCGATTGAAGATGCAACAGTTCGGCGAAGAATGGGCGGATAAGCCGGTCTGCCTCCAACTATTTATTCACTCATCTTGAAAGAAGCACGCTGATCAGTGAGTGTCCTGCAGGACGATGCAATTCAATGGATGCTAGAAGGTGCCCCACCTGGAGAGAGTACCCGAGAATTGTGCATCCAACTTCTCTTTCTGAATTTTGCCTCGATTCATACAACCACTTTTGTAAGCTTCTCTTTACCAATATCTATGATAAGAGCATAAAGTCTAGGACCGTCCCCTAGTTCTTCACGCATTGCCTGAAATAGACCCTGCCTGGAGGTGAACACAGGGTGGCTGCAAGATTTCGCGGCCTAAAAACTGCAATCCCCACCCTGTAAAAGTTAACTGACTGGGGGAGGATATTGTTCACAGACCATTACCAACGTTCTCTTCGATCTTGCGGCGCACCCCGAATACCAGGAACCGCTGCGACAGGAAATCGAATCGGTTATTGCCAAATTCGGCGGCTGGACCAAGCAGGCTCTGACAGCGATGAAGAAGCTTGATTCAGTTCTCCGCGAAAGCCAGCGCATGAATGGTGCCTTACTTGGTCCGTTTATCTCCCTTCATAGCTATAGAATAACATCTAACCCTCCTCCCCCTCTAGCGACGGGAATACGCAAAGCAATGGTACCCTACACCTTCTCTGACGGCACATATGTCCCAAAAGGGACGTTAATGGTTACACCGGCACATGCCATCCATAGGGATGCAAGTATCTACAAGAATCCCCTGGAATTCGACGGATTCCGGTTCAGCAGGATTCGGGAGCAGCCGGGACAGGAGGCGAAACATCAGCTGGTAGCTATATCGAATGAGTATGTCGTATTTGGGACTGGAAAGCACGCTTGGTAAGATATACCCCTACTACTTTACTTCATCTTCAAATTGGTTCGCTAATTAAAACTGATTTTCCTTAGCCCCGGACGGTTCTTTGCGGCGAATGAGTTGAAGATCTTGATGGGGTACATTCTCTGCAACTACGAATTCAAATTCGAGAACGGGAAGAGGCCCGAGAATACGTGCTTTGCATACTCGTACGTTCCAGACATGAGCGCGAAGATCATGTATAGGGAACGGGCAGATAGGAACGAGAGTTTTGCGAACTCATGTTTACCAGCAATTTAAACACTCGCAATCACATAGTAAGTACTATACGAAATGAATATGTATCTAGTTACAACCAGAATGTATTGTAAAAAATGGATCCTACTAGTATTTCTGAAAGACTGATGCCTAACACCATCACCACAATTAGCAAAAGTTGCGCTGACGTTTGTACTAGAGAATTAACCCTTATCAACGGAACCTTGGCGACCTAATAGCTTTGTGGAGTAGAGTACAAGCCTGAAACTTGAGGCCGATCCAATTGCGGAGATCAACTAGTAAACAAAGAGCAAAAGATAGTCACTGGAAGGTTTTGAACCCGCCGTACCGGTATTTACAGCACCGTGCTATAGCAATTGACTAAACAATTGGTTCTTTTGTATACGCAACTTTCCTGGGTCATACCTCACATACCAACGTCAAACAGAAACCCGTAGGGTTGCATTACATCGCTGGGTGTCTTACTACTCTACGTTGTAGCGAGTTACTCGGGTCGGGGTATAGTACCTGGATACAGACTATTATGGCGGACAAAAGAGAAGCGTAACTACAGTTTTTGAACCTCAGTGTTTATAGCACCAACCTAGCTTTGGGTTTCGAACCTTGGTGTTTTCAGCACCTGGCGCTCGGAGCACCAGTTAAGCCGGTATTGGATCTTGTTCATTGGAGGGTTACTCATATAAAATAAATTTCCCACAATAGCTGTACATGCATTACCTGGGCGAGTAGGACCCGAGTTAACCTGGTGGCAGTGATGACCACGGGGAAAATTACACCTTCATGTCCAAGCAGACAAGACAGAGCAAAGGAATGAGCACTACAGGTTTCGAACCTTGGTGTTTGCAGAACCTGGGCTCGGAGGGCTTCCTCCCAACGTCGAACAGGCAAGTCTTGACTACCATGCACCGTGATGGATGTGGGGTTTGATGCGCCTGTGCTAATACCGACCCAGGAGGATAAACTTCAAGAATATGAAAGTATTCTTGCTCACGGAGATACTAATAATGCAATGTACCGCTTGCAATCAAGTATCTGTGCCAAAAAGGGAGCTAACATCGGGAGCAAAGAATTTTAAATCAACACCATCAGTAACTATAAGGAAATCAGCATCGATGGTAAGGTGTTTAGTTTTGAATCTGTTACAAGACCACAAAACTTCCCCATATGATATATAAAAGCAACGGTAGCACCTATTTCATCCGGGGCAGCGGCCCGTTTTGGATAGAAGGCAAAGCATGTGACCCTTGAAGAATCTAGCTATTTCTCAGTATTATGAACAAAAAAGCTGAAAGCAGAGAGTTCCAAAACGTCGAATTCACATCTTTAGCATGTTTGTTGGGGGACTTTTGAGAGAAGGTATTGCGGTAAGAAGAGTTAGTTGAATACTAATGCCGAAGTTGGAATTTTTCTTCTCAAAATTCCGAATGACAGATTCTTTGAATCTTACAAGAATTTGTCTTGTTGAAGATAGTACTGATAAGGGTCGTTACCTCATACAAGCCTGCAAAATACATTCAACCGCCAGCGAACCGCGCCCCATCTTTCGGCCTCCAGGGAAGCGCCTCAACCCTGTTCCTTCGAAGGATGCCAGAAGGGGATCTGTTGCGCTGCCCCCTCAATTACGTCGAATAAAGAGTTCAGCTGGGCTTAACCAGCCACCCACACGTCAACCTGGTGCCACCACCTCCAATTAAGCGGTCTTGAATGGGACGGCGGTACTTTAAGCATAAACCGACAAAACTCATTTCGCGAGGCAACTACCCACCACAAGAAAATTTTAACCGTCACCAACACCAAGAGATGGATTTAAAGAGAGAGCTGAGGCAGAGAATGCTTTAGATTCTTATTACAGGTCTATTATCTCATAATCTATCACTGGCACAAGCAATAAGGGGAGTTGTAATTTGTGTTGCCGGTAAAATGACCTTGCACAATGCGCAGCCATAGACATGCGATTTCTCGGTGAGAGAATCCCGCTTGCGAGACCCTGCTTGAGAGAGCTGCGCTTGAGAGCCTGCTTGAGAGAGCCACGCTTGAGAGAGCCACGCTTCGGGAGGAGTAGCGTTTTCCACGGGAAGCTTTGGGCCGATGGAAAACTTTGAGTTTGTGGAAGCTTCGGCCAATAGAAGGCTTTAAGTCTGTGGAAACTTTGACGTTGAGGTAGCCAACCTGTACGGCGGCCATTAAGGACCACCCCCGCCATAATTCAGAGCGTCAAGTGTCGAGTGTCGAGGGTTGGGCGCTTAGCGAGTTAACAATCTCTCAAGCCAAAGTTAATAATTTATAAAGCCACCGCAGCCGTAGATTTAATTAGCTACCAAAGCCAGATAGAGATGATTGATATAACCAGTCAAGTCTGCCTTTCAAAAAGCCCCGCACGGTTAAGTTTCATACGCCACTGTAACTTTTCATGGGGTAGATAACCAGCGCGCACCATCACCATCACCATCACCACCACCACCACCACCACCACCAGTTCACCTGTTCGCCTGCCATCACAACAGTCTCCCCAACATAAACAGCTCTCTAGTAGGGTCATATAAAAGATTTAAAAAGAACTCAAAGCTGAACATGGTCTCAATTATACAGAGTGCCATTCAGGATTGTTGGTTTCAGCAGCAGGAATCAAAAGAAAAAAGAAATAGGTGCCATGGCAGTAATTGGACTTGTATATGGGTAATTGATTGTAGAATTTACACCATACTGGCAGTGGCTTTATACATTAACATCCTGAGTTGTAACATGTAGTGACTGATTGGATGGTTAATGGCTTGTAATGTTGTTAATTCAAGTTACAGTGGCCTGCTAAATAGTTAATGGCTTTAGTCCTTGTTAAGTCAACTTACGGTGGCTTTATAAGTTGTTAACTCTGGCTTGAGAGATTGTTAACTCGCTAAGCGCTCAACCCTCGACACTCGACACTCGACGCTCTGAATTATGGCGAGGGTGGTCCCTAATGGCCGCCGTATACTTGTCTCAGTGCTTCCAGTATCATCACCATCACCATCACCATCACCATCACCATCACCATCATCACCATCAGCCCTGGACCGAATGCGCACATATATGCCCAAAATCGATGGGAAGCGGGCTACAGATTCCGCTGGAAAATCTGAGACGGAGATCTGCTCTCCCCAAAATTCAATTGTCTACCTTTCCTACAGAATCTAAGGCTGCAATTGTCAACACCATGACTGTGAGACATCGTGAGATCCTGTTGTGGTGGGCATGCTAAAGATAAGGTTCAGACTATGACATCGACCGACGTCATGATTTCGGCCATCATACCCCGTCCGCCACACACCGCCCGCCACACACCACCCTGCGCCTGGCACCTGCTACTCAGCGAGTCTCTGCATCCAAGCGCGATAGATAACCTACACTTAAGATTACTTCTTGGGAGCGTACTTGGCAGCGTACAGTCAAGCGGGCTGGGAGTGTGTAAACGAGTGCAACCGGGAGCGTACTTGGGAGCATACAGTCAAGCAGGCTGGGAGTGTGCAATCAAGTGCAATCGGAAGTGTACTTCAGAGCGTACAGTCAAGTGAACTTGGAAGCGTGCAATTGAGCGTACTCGGGAGCTTACTTGAGAACGTACAGTCAAGCAGGCTAGGAGTGTGCAATCGAGTACAATCGGGAGCGTACAGGCGAGTGAACTTGGAAGCGTACAATTGGGCATACTTAGGAGCGTACTTAGGAGCGTACAGTCAAGCGGGCTGGGAGTGTGCAATCGAGTGCAATCGGGAGTGTACATCAGAGCGTACAGTCAAGTGAACTTGGGAGCGTGCAATTGAGCATACTTGGGAGCGTACTTGGGAGCATCTTGAGAGCGTGCTTGAGAGCGTGCTTGGGGCGTGCTAGGGGACGTGCTTGGGAGCGTGCAACGAAGTATGTTTGGAGTCAAGTGTGCTGTACGCAACATCATGTATATCGAGTGCAGATATTTGCCTGAGTATCATAGTTATCTAGTCAACGCGCAGGTCCATAGGACTTCATAGTGCCTTCCGGGTAGAGCCGTGCTTGAGAGAGCCGTACTTGAGAGAGCTGCGCTTCATGGGGAGTAGTGTTTTCCACGGGAAGCTTTGGGTTAATGGAAAACTGGGAGCTTTGGCTGATAGGAAGCTCGAAGTCTGAAAGCTTTGACGTTGATATAGCCAACCTACTTGTCTAAGTGCTTCCACCATGGCCACTGGCTGGTACCATGTATATCACCGTCACTGACACCATCACCATCGTACAGTATGAGCAACTCTGGGTGAAATATGTGCATATGAAAATCGATGGGAATCGGACTGCAGAATCTGCTGGAAAACTGAGTCGGAGATCTGCTCTCCTCAAGATTCAATTGTTTTCCTTTGCTGCAGAACCTAAGGCTGCAATTGTCAACACCATGACTACGAGACATTGTGACATCCTATCATGGTAGGCACACCAAAGATAAGGTTCAGACCATGAAATTGACTGGCATCATGATTTCGCTGCCAAACATACATCGCCCGCAACACCCAGCCCGCTACACCCAGCCCGCTACACCCAGCCAGCTCTACCCTACCTGGCACCTGGTGCCTGCTATTCAGCGAGTCTCTGTATCCAAGTGTACTTGATAACCTGTACTCAAGAGTGCTTCTTGGGAGTATACTTGTGAGCGTACAGTCTAGTGGGCTGGGAGTGTGCAATTGAGTGCAATTGGGAGTATACATGATAGTGTACTTGGGAGCGTGCTTGGGAGGGTGCAATGAAGTGCGTTTGGAAGCGTGGAGTCAAGTGTGCTGTATGCAGCATCATGTATAGTATCGAGTGCAGATATTTCAAGTTGCCTGTATATCATAATTATCTAGTCAACGCACAGGTCCATAGGACTTCATAGTATTACATTATATTTCCTATGGAATACCACTGGAAAAATAACTTTTCTATGAGCTGTGCATCACACAAGGCAATTTTTCCCGGTGCATAGTGTCTATGTGCAAATTTCCTATGGAATACCGTTCAAATACCACTTGCAGTGTTATGTAAGGTTATCTTTACCGGTGTTGGACCATTTCCAATAATTTTTAGTAAAGAATGAGGCTCTCTATGTGGTATACAGAATCACACTTGAACCCTCCCTGTTAAACCTATCTCTTCGTTTGTTGACATCGTAATTTCGTGTGGTGTTGTGGTTGCCGCGAAATTTGAAACGAGTTTTGTGTTTGTGCTTAAAGTACCGCCGTCAAAGGGGTGACAATTCATTTTGAGCTGCAGCCCTCACTAAGGGCTTACTAGTGATGTAGAAGCTGTGAGTTTGTCGGTGCTCATCGCCTTCCCATCTCCATTCCCGTCCTGACGGGAGGTTTGCTGGGTGTCCCTTTGGCCGGCTTCTGGTTTTGTCTCTTCGACACTGCGGCAAGTGGGAGTCGGCGTTCGGCGGATACTTGGAGGCAAGCACGTGAACAAACTTTCCAAGCTCTGACTGTCGAAACAGTGCGGAAATGGTGGAGAGATTACAAAGATCCTCCGTAGTCGATTCATGAAGAAGATTTTGGATTCCTGGTGGGTCTGACCTAGTAGGGGAAATCGGCGCCGCAGATATAGAAGTGCTGGCGCAGAGTCGAGGCCAACCGTCAGACACACATTATCTCTCTCAACCTTGATATCTATGTACGCGGTTTGTTGACTAGTAGGAAGTGTCATTTAGCAGCAACCAGCCTATCGCTGCCTAAAATTCCGCCAGGTTGTTTACAACCAAATCGTACCGCCTCATGTCGTAGTTACGACCATTAACACAAACCATTGTTGCCGGGAAACTCGCCGGCTACTGAGCTTGGGACTGAGGTAGGACAAACGGGCCGTGATCTGTAGTGTGATCATGGTTCGGCAGTCGATAGGGATTTGGCGCCCATGGTAGGCGCCTACTAAGTCTAGTCCCGCCCTTAGTGCTACCTCATTTATTTATGCCCGTGCAGGCGCTTGACAGTGTCAGTATAAATTTGGCCCTAGTATCCACGCCGATTCGTTGCCATTGCACTGAAAATCATTCAATGGGTCAGTATATTCTACCGTGACCATCTTGTTCATACCCGCCATTCGGTGGGCCTTTACCAGTCTGTGTAATTCCCACTACTCTAGCCAGTATCTGTGCCACTGTACATTCAACTGGAAAACGTTGATGGAAAGGAAGAAAGAGAGGACAGGGAGGCTGAAGATTGGGATATCCATATAGGTGGGAAGCGGCATTACGCGTGTGTAGATTTAAATGGAGCTGTAGCCGACGGAAACCAAGAATGGAGGAGGACGAAATATTGGACCGAAGTGGGGCGGACAGGTACTCTCTGCTTGCTTATAAGCTGCTTGCTTTAGGGCGTACATGGTAAATACTTCCAACTTCAGATTAGCAAAACAGCAATGGAACAACAAGACCCCTCGACCTCTCAGCTGCTAAATTCCGCATCCCGTATGGTTTCAGTGGAACCGCTGCATCAACCGGGTGTATAGGGTGAATTATTCATTACGCATCATATGAGCTTGTCCTAGGACGTTGACAGTCCAGGGTATCGTCTCCCTTAACTGTTGATCGACACCTTACAATCTGGGCGAGGCAGAGTGGTCCCAAAAGTTGAGGTCAGTAATGCTGGGCCTTGAAAACAACCTCTGGTTCTGCGGGTTGGTGAAGTAGGGGCGGTGAAGAGGAAATGATGAGTACGATGAATAGTTGTGGAGTTACTCCGGTCTGGGTGAGCCGGGAGCGGCACCTCTTTGGCGTGCAAGACGCTGGAAACGCTGGAAGCCCTAAGGTCTATACCCCGGCTGTAGGGTTGAACCATGATCCTTCTCGAAGCAAAAACTTTTCCTCCCCGTTCACGGTATGCCGCAAGCACGCTGTCCAAGCAATTTACTGGTGGTGCACTGCTGGGATATCCCGGTGCTGATGCTGGGCCCATAGGACCCGAATCCCAGTGATTAGGTGCATTAGCAAATGGATGGCCTGAGAAGCTGCAGGATGAACAGCAAGTGCAATGATGGGTATGTGCGCGTACCGACGCACAGTTTACTCTTCGGTTCTCCAGACAAAACACAACAAAGGAATTCTAAAATACGAAGACAACACAACATGGCACAAAATCGCCCAAGTTCTATTCCAGATTCTCAAACCCAAACAAGCACCCTGCGGCTCCACCAACCCCAAAACTGCTCTAACATACGCATCCTCTCCAAAAAGGTAATAGTATCGGAACAGCTACTTCGGACACTGCACAGAGCCCCCGCCAAGCGAGCCAGTCGCCCCCAGCAACATTATCCCAGTCTATAGAATCCTTCTGGAAGCTCAACTGGGTTTAATAAAGCCCGTTGGAGCTTGTCAGAGACTATAGCGCTCTTAAAGCTATTATTATTGCTATTTTTAATCCAGAATGAATGGAAGCCGTTTCGGACCACTTGGGCGTAGCTATATATGTGGACGCAAGCATTGGACCGTCTAGGAGCAGCGTTCCAGCCTTCTTCCGTGCATACATAGATCGTAATGTGCATGGGCTCTCTATGTGAGTGGTTTGATCTGTGATGACCAGAGCTATCGCCAACGTGCCATCAGTTTAAGAACTTGATGGCTGTGTGAGGGGGGACAAACCTCACGACAATAGTCCTGAGGGGGAAAGCTTGATACGCGGAATTAATAGGAAGCTTTCCGGATGTATCCTGTGCAGCAATTGTCAGACGGCTCTCGGATGGTAGAGGTGCTTTGTACTGGTTGGTTGCTGTTCCACGCTGTAACAAACTTATCCAGAACCTTTAGATGGTTCTCAGCACTCTCGCCCCTGCAGTCAGGGTCGTCGTAGAGAAATACGACCAGCGTACCACATGGCAAAGTGTACGACGCCATGAGATTAGCAAAGATAATTAGGATTGTTATAGTTATATAACCAACTGGGCTTCTGAGGAAGCTAAGGAAGTTAAGGACGCGGGTGATTAACGCAGCACGGACGTTGATCTGAAACGACGGCAGGTCTTCTTAACGCACGGTATGGTTAGTCGATCGATCGGTAGTGAAAAATGGTGGTCGACAGATCGCTGGAAGTTGCAGCGTTAATATACTTGAAAAGGCGGATTCAAAATGAGTGTAAGGTGGAAAGATTTCCGAGCTTGTTGAAGGAGTTCAGGGTGACCAAGGTGGTCCAAGGTGGTCCAAGATTCAAGAACGAGTCCAGACTGGGTATAGACGCTATACAAAGCGGTCCTGTCGTGAGGCGCCAAACAGGAGGGGGAGGAGAGGAATGAGGGCCAAATATATACGGGAGTTATAACCCAAAGACAATATGTACTGGAGAAGGCTGTCGAACGAAACCAGGCGGCCCTAGGCTTGTGGCGTACCACGGCGGCGATTGAAGGTGTAAACGATGGTTTTTGACTGATGAGGTGCTGAACGACCGCCGAAGGAGTATGGTAGAAGAAAGAGTGCATGCAGCTTGATTGATCCTTTTATCAAGGAAGTATGCATAATATTGCCATTTCCCTGACAGCCTGGGGGCATAGAAGGTTTCAAAAATACTACAGTTGGTTCTGGAAATGTTCTTGTGTGGCAAACAGGCACCCTCAATTGAATTGGCTGTCTTGTGTGAGAACGTTGCGAATCTGGGAGTGTAAAGCCAGGATATGCCCTCACCAGCCATAAAAAGGACAAACCGTCATAACATAGACACACAGACACACTTGTATTGCTTCAAAAGGGGTGTATATTTGGCATAGAATATCTCTTTATTCAGCGGGCACGGCTTGATTCCGAGCCTGTACCGGTGTAATGCTGTCGTTCGCAAGGTTTTGAACAAGCTATCACTCGGTGTTGGTTCTGCGCTTGCCTGGACCAATGCCTTGACTTTGTGCGCGGCCATAAAGGAAGCCAATGGAAGCCCCGCGGACATTGTTCATTGTCCTCTATAGATGCTAGATGCCAGGCACCGTTTACCAACAACTGTATCCCACTGGGACCAAGGCACTGGCACGTCATCACGACTTGGGAATCCACGGCATGAAACATGGTTTACAAACAGTTCAAACATGCACAGTGCGTTTCTATTTATTCTACATACTCGAAATCTTCGGTAGTTAGCATCTCATACGACATGTCTACTTCGGGCCTTTATCAAACATGAAGCTTCCATTGCTTGTCTCCCAGCAAATCCCTCTGGTATGGATCTCGAAATGGAGCAACACAGGATGAATGGGCCCCATAGAACGATACTACGGGTTTCCACCCGCTGACAGTGGGTTTTAGAAACTGGATGTTACCGTATCTACCTGAGTGGGTACTCGGTGATAAGGCACTGAACCAAAATCGTGGCGATATAACTAGGTCATAGATCCTCGTCCGTGAGCCATAAGTTCCCGCGGTAGTTCACGTCATCTAGTCCCTTGTCACCGAGTAGACATGGTAGTCACGATCACTTATTCGGTTTAACAATGTAGCCCCCCTGGACCGAAGCTCGATGGTACTAGATGTTTCTTTCTTTACACATACCTAGAAGGAATATCAATACTGGGTAGGTATAGGAAAGCAATTTCGGGCTTAGACTTCCAATACTGTAAGATATGACACCAAGCATACGCAATAGTCTAGGTAATAGGTATGTTCATCTCTCGCCAGAAACCACAGGCACTCCATGTTTCATCCCCCGGATCAATTATCCAAGAGTGATACATTCACATCTCTTTCCCCTCCTCCCTCAAAGTCTCCGGTATCAACTCGCTTTCATCCTTGTGTTTCTCCCACTTAGGTAGGCCATCCGGAATATCCACAGCCCTCCTCGAGTAAAAGATGTGACAACTGTTCTTCTTATTAATCCTATATTCACCTTCTTCTACTCCAGGCTACTCACGTAGGATAAAACAGCCGCTTATGCTTTAGGTCCTTAAAATGCACCAGCGTCGGGTAGAGCAGCAGCATGTTCCTGCCCTCGTCCATAATGGGGGTACGGCAATGGTTACATGAAATCTTACACGGGAGGATATACTCCTGACTCTTCTCGCTAGGATTCCAGTAGATTAGCTGGTCTTCGCCTTTGGTGAAGTGGACATCTGTTTTGTGGAATATCGCAGCCTATTCCTCATCCGTCAGTCAGCCATTCCTCTTCGCTTACCTGCCCTTGGGACTGGGCTATTTACCCACTGAAAGGGCGCGCCGTGGAGTCTCTGGCATGTAGGACAATGACAAAACTTTGCATCGAGTGGTTTCTCACGGCCAATCTCGAACGCCACTTTCTCGCAGAAGCAAGAGCCAGTGTAAAGCGTCTTGAAGGGCTGGTGCTCCGGGTCACCGGAGAGGGAATAAGGAGGACGGTCCATACGGTTTTCGTGGACCTGCCGCTTGTTGTGTTCGTTCATGCCACGGGTGTTAGAGTCGTTACGCTTTGGACTTGGCTGGCTGTCATCATTCTTGAGGTGGTCGGAGCGTTTGGGCGCCATAAGGGGCGTTGACCTGAAGGTTTGAGGTTTACTTGTAATTTTAAAGATTGAGGCCGTGTGGAGTTTTGTGGAGATTTTTATTTTGGACTTAAAGTTGCGAAGTAAAAGTCTAAGGAGCCCCGATTGCATATGGGTTTTATACGTTGAGTAGTGACCAGGGAATAGAGGTAAAATTTGTGAATACCATGCTTTAAGTTAGAGCGCTGTCTTTATTCAATCGAGTACTGTTGTGTGACGTAAGGATGTTGTCGTTAAAAGCTATACTACATGATGTAGTCTCGGAGTGTGTAGTGCACTCTATGATGACAATCTTTAATTCCCCAGAAAAGCTTAGCATTCATCACAAAATCAGTGAAATCCCGATATCCCACTGGCAGATCCAGTCTGCAAAAGAAGACCCCAGCGCCAGCATGCGTCTATTAAGCAGTAGTGCGCGTTCTCCATAAAAATACACATTTTCACACTTATGCCATGCCCTTCCTCCTCCTGTAATTCGCCGCCCTCTTACCCTTCTTCTGCCATCTCGCAAACGGATTGTTATTCTTAACCTCGACCCGCGGCATGGTTCTTCCAATCTTCCAGTTTGGCGGGCGGTACACATAGAACCCATCCTTTGCCTCGAGATCACTTCTCTGCAGCGGCGTACCAAACGGCAATTTCTCCGGCACCTCCTCTAATGGCACCTCGATTCTGCCGAGCCTCCTAACCCTCGCCGCATTCGGTGACTTGGGAAGCTTTTGCGACTCGGTGAGGGCAATGCCGATAAACTGGCGCTTTGGATGCGCGGGGTCCTTATAGTATCGCACAATGCCGGGGGACATGGCAAAGATGGTGTGGTCTCTTCCTATTCCCGCGTTCTCGCCGGGATACCAGACGGTGCCTCGTTGGCGGTAGATAATCATGCCGGTGGTCACCCTCTCACCTGTTTTTCTCCGGCGTCAATTGCCCGTCGCAAGAATTCTTGAGATTGCGCGCAAGCTCTAACCCTGTGTTTTCTTAGCGCCCAATCGCTTTCCGGGCCCATCCTTCGCTTTGTTGGCTCTTCCGGAGGTGGCATGCGAAGCGTATCGGGCCTGGATCGTGCTCAGGATCGGCGAGGAATGTTTAAAAGCGGAAGTTCGGGCGGAATTACTGGCGACGAGGGAGCAGAGGGGAGGTGAGCTTTTGACTGCTGGAACTGCTGCACCACGCAGGGCGCCGAGTATTCGAGGTGTGAGCATGGTGAGGTGCTGTAGGAGCGGATCTCGGAGGTGCAACAGCTTTAATTTTCATGATTAACAAATAGGTTACCCGGTTTTTGAACAAATTACATGAGTGATCTATCATGATGCGATATGTGGGCTCACGCTTAGGCTCCGGAATTTGGAGAGAGCCAGTGAGGTTATTGTAATGGAGAGATGAATTACAAGTTAAAAAAAACCAACGATACTTTCAGAGCCTCAACTTCGAGCCAGGAGCTTTGTCCTAAAGACTGCAGACAATGGCAGTCGGAGTACGGCATATCTATCAGGTCAAAGGTGAACCTAGTACTACTTCACCAGACAGAAAAACTATATCACTCGGTCATTCTGTATCATGTAAGTTATCCATCTGAACTATTGTGCTTTCAATCTCCCCTACCCAGTTGCCTCCGCCTGTGTCATTCTCGAGATATCATCCTCCAAGCTCCCATCCCATCCCAAACATTGTACTTGTCGTGGTGCTCAGTTCGTTATCATCAATAACATTGTTTAATCTCCAGAAATGTCGTTTGCACTCGGTCCGTACGAAAGCAACAAGTTTTTACCCATCCCAATGCCCTGTTATAGTGATGGAGAAAGGCTGAAATGTCTTGGACGCATGATACACCACCTCCTCGGCTTCGGGCCGAATCCCCCAGGATCCGGGGTCCGGGCCGATCCGTTGTGTTCACGTGCTGTCAATCTCATCACTACTTCATAAATTTTCTCGGGGCGTGACTTTCCTTGCTCTCGATCTCACCTGTTACACGGACAGAAAAGTTGCATTCTTGATAATCAAGTTTATTACTATCTAGGAAAGAAAAACCAGATTATCATCCGATCCCCACCCAGAAACCCACTCTCGATTCACCTTCACCCGCAAAAGAAGAAATCTTAAATATACATACACCAATCCGCCATTCGCCCCGCCCACTAGCTTTATCATGGCTGAAAATATTCGAGGGCCATTCTTCGTCACATCATTAGTAGAGAAAATTCGTAACATCATAAGCGTTAATGTGTGTGTGAGGACGAGAAGATATCACAATCAGCGGGAAGAGAGAAGCACTCGAACATAGGAGAGAAAAACGCACACATCCATAGGGCAGTGTAGGTGAAGATATTAGAGAATTAGGAAGTCTAATGAACGTCGGGAACTAACCGGACGGAGCTGAAGACAAAAGTACTCTCTAGGGACGAGAGACTCAGCGATGTATAAAGGGTACCAATAAAACAAAGGTTGAAAATGACAAGCACACGGGAAACACGGTATCGGAACAAAAAACAGAATTTACACACTTGGTATGTAGATGAATAACAACAAAAAACTCCATCAATGGACCCCCCAACTCCTTAATGACAATGAATCAATCGGTCAAAATGCTGCGATCCGGAAGCATAGGGAACAAGTGCTCAATTCACAGGGTCTTCATGACATGCAATGGAAGTGGCTTCCGGACGAAAAAGAAACATACAAACCAAAACTGACAATACGCCGTCACAGTCTAACCGGACCGTTGAACTTTTGCACATAACTGTAACAAACACCGAAACAAATTAAAAATAGGAATCTCCTTTACCACTCTTCTCGTTGCGAGCGGAGGTACTTTCGGGCCAATTCGTCGCCTCCCTGGGCAGAGAGCTCCATCCAATGGTAAGCCACACACATGGTAGCGGGATCTCGCTTCTCAGGGTCTTCCCCTTTGGCAACCATCATGTCCGGTCTGAAAGTATCCTTGGGCCTAGAGAGGGGCTTTGTAGTTCTAGGAAGCAATGATGGGTTTGTAAGGTAGAAAATGGCCAGCTCACGCTGAGCCGTAGGGTCTCCTTCCCGGGCGGTGATGTTCCACATGTTGGCAGCGTCTTGCATGGAGTATCGGGGGTACTCGGAATTATCACCATCTCGCCCACTCTTTTCTTTGCTGGAGCTCTCGGGGCCTCTCTTCTTGGCGTCTCTTGCTACTATTTCATCTGCAATCTCTACCATCGTCCGGCAGACGTCCTGCTTGAGACCAAGCGCTGCAAGACCGGTATCCCAGAAGGCTTTGCCAACTTCTGTCATATCTAGGATAGAAGCGGGTACGAAAGCAGCAACAAATTGCAGGTCACGGAACAATGTTTCAGGGCGAATATCAGCTTGTCGGAAGAGACTCTGAAGTACATCGACGATCATGTCGGTGCTAGGAGCTGCAGCAGACGACGGGGAGCGATTGCCACCAGATGCGTTCACACTGTTATTGATAACATTTGACCGTCGTTCCTCAAGATTGGCGATCGCCTCTTCAATATTCGTGGGCTGGGAGAGCTGCAAGCAAGAAATGCGAGAGGCAGCATCCCCCATAGCCCCGAGAAATGGAGATGTTGGAAGCGAGGGCATTGTCGGTCTCCTATCGGAAGACGAACGCGAGGAATGCCGAGAGAGCGAAGCAACGATCAATCGTTCCAATTCGTACAAAGCATGCAGTTTTTGGAAAGGGTTAGGGTGTGTGGAGAACTTTAGCAGAAGTCTTCGGAAGGCATGTCCATATGGGAAGGCCATCAAGCCACCTTTCTTTGCGACGGAGAAGTTGGACGATCGCGCTGTTGCATCGCTCGACGAGGAGTTTTCCTCTCCGGAATGCGCCTCGCGAGCAACCGTTTCGAACGTGGCGACTGGAGCAGCTAATTCCCCTTTCCTCTCTTTCCCTAGTGGTTCGAAAGTACCAGTAGCTTTCTCTTTACGGATGGCCTTCATGCTCTTCTTCTTTGACAAACCTTTCCTAACGCCCGCTGAACCCAATTTTCTCTTCTCAGCAAGCTTCCGTTTCGCCTCGTCCTGCTCTTCTTTCCTCTGGATACATTCGTCGCCCAACCCACCAGAAAACCATGCGTCAGTTTCACTACCACGGCTGAAAACTTCCAGCCCGAGATCACTCAGGAGCAACCCAGTCAAGGACTGTTTCAGTTCAGCCAAGAACTTCTTCTTTTCCTGGCTAATCATCTCAGATGTTTTTAAGAGCGTGGTTGGGGAATGTGCCGTTTTCGGTCGCCCCACGACGGTGGTATTTGTGCTATGAGATGAAAATGGCGACCAAAATGTATTATGCGATTCTGAAGGTAGGGCAGGGCTCGACATTCCGAATAGATCTTGTCTGTCCACCGCATCCATAAGCCCAGTGTTCGGTTTAGCCCGGCCTTTACGGCTGGGTGGAGGATCGTGAAGAGAGCTAATGAGGTTTGCAGACCTATTCCTGCCAAACAGGTCACTAGTACTCGGTCTTCGGAGCATTTCCAAACTCCGCCTGCTGCCTCGACCTTCGTCACGGTCTTCATAATCTTCGTCTGCTGTGACGCTCAGTGTTCCTACACCAGCAAGGTACAGATCACCTTTTTGACGGTTAATAGACATCTCCCGTTCATCACGCGAGTACAATTCACTGGACCAAAGAACTGGCCCATCCAAAATGCCGTCACCGACCAATTTCGTCACACATTTATCAACCTCCAAACAGAAGCGATGAATACGTTCTTCACCTTTGCAGAAATTCTCAACCGAGTATTTGCTGAGATATTCTGACGTCATTTGCGCCTGCTCGTCGCTCAGCTTGTTTGGACCGCCGTGCTCATTGGGAGCCGCAAGAATATCAATTAGCGTGTCTGACTTTAATAGCGAGAAGCTGCTCGTCGACATCCGATGGGTCAAATTAGATCGTGCTGCATTCTTTGTGGGCGGTGCCTTTGACGACTGTGGCATACCCATTTTCTTCAGAGCAAGGGTGACGTTGCGAGCTTCATCATAGGCGGCAGAGTTTCGGACATCGGTGACATACCACATCTTGTCTCGGAGCTCCCTCGCCTTCTTCATCATATCCTGAACAGCAGTATCAAGCCGTTCGTCAGCTTGTGTCGACCACACAAACCAATGCTCGTATTCATCAAGTGCAGCTGCCCATTTATCGATTGAGCGGTGGGCAGTATGCGAGAATATGTGAAGTAATGGAGCGAACTCATCACGTTGCAACGACGGTGGGATCTTTCGAAGCTGTACCAAGGCCCGGAAATACATCTGAGCAGAGACGTAGTCTCCCCGTGCGTAGCACTGAGTATAGGCGGCCTGAAGCATAGTCACAAGCAAGCTAGTTGGCTGCTGTCTCCTGGGCAAATCCAAGTCTCTTGAGACACTAGGGGACCGATCGGGAGCAGGAGGTCTGGGCTGGTTTTTGGCAAACATTGCCGTCAAATTGCTCTGGTGGAACGGATTGCTCGGATCTAGTCTAGAATCTTGAGGAGAGGATGGCGCAGGAGTGCTGGCGGCTTTCTTTAGTGCTGGCCTTTCCTCGGACTTCTCCTGGTCGACATGGCTGGTTTCTTCTGGGATCTCGTACTCATCCACCAATTTAAGAACGGCTTGTTTCAGCTGATCATAATCACGATCAAGCCCGTTTAATTCCGCGGGTTGTTCGTCTTCACTATCACTATCGTCCTCGTCCTCGTCCTCGTCCTCGTCGTCGTCTTCCCATTCTTTGCGCATCTTCAAACTTAATTCTTGGCCATCGGGAGAAATGTAAATAACAGCCCATTTCTCGGCACACGGATGGCAACGACCAGAGACAGCATCTACCCCCAGCCGCCCCTTCATGGCTTCTACGGCTGACCGAACTTCAGCAGCGCCCGCCTTCTCCGGAGAAGTCAGCGGAGTTTCGGTTCCTGCCTGAGATGGTGGGGCCATATTGAATGATGAAGGTGAAGGTGACGGGAGAGACGCGAGTGACCGTCGATCATCTTGAAAACTCTCGCGTTCGAGTAACGGGGCTGTTATCGAAGCGGACTCGCTAGTTACGGATGAACTGCCATCACTAAAAACAGATCCACCGATCTCGAGACCGCCGGGTGACTTGGCAAATATTCGAGAGGAACCACGGCTTCCCCCAAGTTTCTTTTGGATGTCGCGAGGGTCGATCTGTGTGGACATGGAATGGGGATAGATTGCTTGGCAAATGGTAACAATGTCAGCGGGACAAAGAACGATGAAAGGCTGGACTTCGGGCGTTTCCGGTGGAGAAGTGACCGTCTTGGTCGATACAAGGACCGGTGGCGTATTGATGGGCCTAGGGCAGCGGAATCTCTCCAAAAGATTTTCAATATGGGTACGAATTAGAGGCTCCACTGGAGAGTTGGTTTTCCTGAAAAGATCAGTAAACCAGTGACATCTCGACTCATATAGAATCCGACATACCAATCGCCAAAAACCACACTAACCGCATGGTTATACATCTTCTTGAGCACAGGTCGTAGGATCTTCAACCTGGCATGCTCGCTAATGTGGTGACCAGTCATGATCCCATGATACTTGGAAATTATTAGCGTTACCATATGACAAGGTATACCATCGGGACTTACCTCCGGATATGCAACTCCATTTGCTAGAAAACGGTTGAAAAACCACTTCACTACAATCATAATCTCAGCCTGTCGCTGTTTTTTGGGATCCTCTATTCTCTCCAAAATGGCATGCCCGAGCTCCAAGATTCCTTCTGGGATTCCTCCTGCTCCTGGTTCATCATCTAGAACTTCGAACAGAGTCCTCTCGGCCTTGGTCCAAAAATCTTCGGCAAGAAGATCCTGCTTTCCACGCAGGTCCGAAGAGGGCTTCCCACTGCTCTGGTCGTCGGCACGATCTACAAGGAAAGCACCCTCCTGGACGAGATTCATGACGCAAATCTCCAAATTCGCTTTGGCGGGCCATTCCCGCATTGCAGCCCAAGAATCCATAACACACATCAGAAACGACTCTCCCTTATTTTCTGCAATCAGCCTAGCACAAGTAGTAGCCCATACGTCGAGTTTTCGCAAATCCTCCGGGGAGTCTGGTCCAGTGGAGTTGGCAAAGATAGAGTGTAGTAATGTATACAATTGGTCGTTACGGTGAAAAGCCAAGAGTCGCTCCACTGGACTCGGCATTGGCCCTGGTGGTGGAGGACCTCTGACCGATCCATGCCCTCGCCGTGAAGATTGCTGTGGGAGGATCGATTCTTGGATGTTTGGTTGGTAATGAAAACGCGCTAGTGCTTCAAGTTCGGTATTGGATAACCGACACAATCGATTAGCAAGAAAGGAAGGCTTTGATCTGATATTGGAGATGAACGTTAAAATAGTATCTCGGGCCTGTGCAGGAAGTTCTTGGAGAAAGGATGCTCCAGTCGACTGAGCATCGTGATCGTCACTTGATTTTGGAAGTTTGATAGAGTTCAACTCGGGCTCCAACATGGCGAAACGGCGGCTGGCCTCACAAGAGTTTCTAACATCGTGAATTGCATTGTAAAGCGTCGCAAACTCTGTCTTCTGATCTGATTTAAAGTGATCCACTAGAATTCTATGACACAGCTCCCCCGACCTCGTCAGACGCGCAGAGATGCCATTCGAGATCAAGGACTTCTGCAGGCGCAGCTTGGACTGAGCGTATTTCTGTTCGTGATAGGCGTGCTGCTTGACTAGGTGTGCTAATTCGGTTACGGACGTTGTCGTGCGCAGAGTTAACGGGGGCGGTGCGATGTAAACATCAGGTGATATTATCGGAAGCTGGCCTGGGGGTGCAGAAGCCGCAGGTTGCGCAGGCAAGGCTGGACGGCGCTTTTGGGACGATCGCTTGTGCGAATTTCGTCCTGCAGTTACAGTCATATCTTGCAGTGCTGTAGGTGAGGACGGACGGGACTGCGATGTCGATGTACTAACAGGCTCTACCGACGGAGGAGGCGACGATGGTGTGTGAACTGATGCCGGTTGTAGCGGATTTGGGAGAGCGGCGGTGGCGGCGGAGGTAATAGGAGTAGGAGAGGATGGAGAAGAGGGCCGCGATGAGGGCGGAGGAAGTGCTAGAAGTCAGAACAAATGATATATTAGCTACTATGATATGAGATGCCATATGGTCTGCCACGTTAGCTGGCGTGGCGGGCATCACAAAGGAGCGCGCCAAAGGCGCGCACAGCCAACCATTTGGCGATCTTTAACACTAGATCTCAATATAGGGAAAAACATACGAGTTGTTGAAAGGGGGAGAGTTTCGGATTCCTTCATGAGTCCATGGGGGTTTGGGGGGTCGTTGTCAATATAAACAGGCACAACCGTGTCCAAGGCCGGGGGAGGGGGGTGGGAGAACAACACAAGAAAACGGGAAACGATGCAGTAGAAGAAAAATCAACAAAAGTTGTCAGAAACAGAAGCACCGAAAAATAGATAGGTTGGTGACGACTGCGACTGCGGCGAAAGACGATGGTATCGCAAAACTGATGAATCGGAGAGAGGTGCTCGCGCTGAGGTTGGAACTAGAAAGCGGTGGCGGTTGGGCAGATGCTGACTCGACAGCTCAGCGATTTGCTTTTCAGTTTTCCAGATGATGTGCCTGGACGGTGTGATTTTGAGAGGAGATCTGGCGGTAATTGGTAGGACCCGCACGTTCTGCTTTGATGTGGAAGAGGGTGCACTGCCGAGGAGTAGGATTGGAGGAGCAACTGAAGGCAGTGCAGCACGACTTCTAGTTGCATACGGAATGAAATGGGGTCAAATCGAATCTTTCCTCCTTTTTATTAGACTATTATTGTTATTATTTTGGTATTTCATAGAGCACGCTGATATCATGATGGCAAATTGGTTCATTGCTGCTCGTTGCGCCCACAGGCATGCCATGCATGCAGTGCAGGGCAGAGCAGAGCAATCTCTGAAATAGAGTACGTACAGAAACTGCAGGGAGAGGGGAAAGGTGATGGTGTGGGTGGGGTGTTGTTTCGGGGCGGCTGCATGGTGACAGTGCCTCCCATTGGCTCCAGAAGAAACGACAGCACAGCTACAAGGTCACCTGCGAGATTCGAACACTCGAACTCAAACTCACACCCGCGTCCTCCTCCTACATGTCGGCCGCCCAAAAGACCCGGGACAGTCAGCAAGCCAAGTTCTCCCGAGCCTCTGACATCATAGGTGAGGCGCACGCAAAAGGACCGCTCTCAGCAGCAGCTACAGGTACATTATCGTTTACCATCACTAGCCCTCGCATTCATTCATTCTGGATCAGTTCCAGTATCTGTTGACGGATTCACCATGCGTTATTGTTGTTCTTACCCAACTTTGGTTCTCATTAACCGGTTCTCCAGGAATTTGAGGGTCAGAAACTGGCTGAGCTTCTCACCACCGTGCACCTTGCGCTCACCGGTGTACTGCTTCCCTACACTTCTCTTGGCACTTATTCGTTCGGTTTCTAACTTGCATCAAACAGATTGCTGCTTGGATTGGTGGATACATTCTTCATGACCTCAAAGTTACTGTTTACGTTGGCCTCGGCGGTACGGCGTTGACGTTTCTCGCTGTCGTACCCCCTTGGCCGTTCTATAACAAGAACCTGCAGAGCTGGTTGCCCACGGGGACGAAATTATAGAGGCCGAAGATAAGAAGTGTCAATGAGGGACAGGGCCAGCCCTGATATACGACGCTTTGTCACGCTATTAACCACCGCAATAGTGAGCCTGGACTGTCTGCGAGCATCTGGATTGTTTCATCTCATCGTCTTTGCCGGACCATATTCTTTCGTCCCGCGAACCCGGGGCCAGGGGTGCCGGGGCTATAGCTGGTTCTATTGGCTGATGTGCGTATCAAACGTTTGGCGATGGTATCGATTGTGAACGCCGGCTCGGGGAGCGATTGCGGCATAAAGTTTGCAGCTGAGATATTGTAACTGTGGTCAACAAAAGCGATAGAGAATGTTCAACATTTGTAACCGCTGCAAACGCAGGTAGCTGTTATTGGTTTCCTTTTGGATGAAACGACAGCACACCGTGCAGGGATCGGCGCCAAAACGAAACATTGAACTCACAAAACAGCCACAACCTTCAGATCTGTTTTTGCGTGACCTGAAAACCGGAGAATTTATCGTCAAGGGTTCTTTCCCTAAAAACTTCTTGCCGCCTCGCGGGTTGAATCCTTATCCCAACAATGTCTTTCGGTACTGAAACTAGATATCCATGTTTACCTATTTGCCCTACTATGTACTCTTACTGCAAGTGCAACCCAGAATGGCATGGGTGGCAGTACTGGCGATCTGCCAACGCATCAATATATCCCTTCAATTTTTTTCGCATGTGCTGAAGGCTGCATGTATTTCTACCTATCACAACGACATGCCAAGGTCTTTGTCTCTTGAGGGGTTTCTGATGTCAGGCAGTATTTACTTTTGAGACATCGGTTCGTTTCGGCACACCGGGCCAAAGGCTTGTTTGTGTATGGCAGGGAGTTTACTGGAAGTTTTAGCAAACAAACCATAGAGTCATCAATCTCATGATATCTACATACTACTGGGTGCCACTTCCTCGGGCATTCCATGAACTCGGTTTCTTGCCGGCCCAAGGACATGGCGAAATACACTATATTTGTTCTTTTGCCGACCTCTGCTTGATCGTTGCAATGAGGGTAAGTACACAGCCACTAGAAATACTTCGCGAAAACCCTGGATTCATCTGAACGTATCGGCCCTCAGTCATCCACTGAAGCCGTTCGTCACCCCGCAGTCTCTCTTTGGTCCTCATTCGTCCGTAAGCCTCAAATCCTATCCTCTGAACTAAGCTGAGCTCGATGGCGGGCATCTTGAACTCCCCCATGATCCCGCATGCACGCTGCAGTGCGCAGTCCCGACACCAACCCTGAGGGGACATCTACAGTTCTGCATGAACACTGGAGATACGTGGCACAAGGCAGAGCTTGTGGAGCTCCATCCAGATGCATAGACTATTCCGGATTCTTCCGCACATACCTACAGCACTAGCCAAAGAGTGTAGATTGAGCTTCTAGGTACTGCGGTCGTGGTTGGTTCGCAAAGAGATGTTGATGCACGCTATAAGGAAACTACAGAAAGGAGCGGAGCAGAGAATCGCATCAGATTTTTCTTCGTGCTTCCACCGGCTCGAAAACCAACCACCTCGGTGCCTACAGGAAGGCGTGTTAAAAAAAGGGGGAGCAATTTATTGCTTCATGGAATATCACTGGATCGGTAATTCGTTAACGGGGAGTGCATTTCGCTTCGCTCATCGTCTCCGGGGTTGATAGTCCCAGTACGATGCACTCCAAAGCAGAGTATGGAATGGTCTCGGACACTGTGGTACAGCCGCGCAACAAAAATAAGTGGACACACGAAGATCACGACTTAGTCAACAACCATCCAATGTCATCTCTACCCCGATAAAGCATATTAACACACTCTCTAAGATAATACTCCTCCCTTCTCACAGTGTTGAAGCTTTTGTTGCTACATTGATTCATGTACCAATTATACATTATGTCCACTTACGCGACTCTACTACCAGTACACTCTGAGACTAAGTACGAAGAATACATACAGCTATAAAAATAATGACCGGAAATACAAAGGTTCATGTAAGTTCTGGTTGGCCATTTGCGCTGCCAGATCTCGAGCTTTACCACATTGTCGTGTTCTGCAGCAGAAAATATACTTCATTGGATACAACGCAGCAGCTTCTAGCTCTCTCCGGACTACCTCTGCTCGCCCAATAACACGTGATTTCAGGGTTAGGTTTACGGTTGTGAGCACTGGAATTCCTGCAGCTAGGATCCAGTCTTTTTCAATTATGATAGGTTACATCAAAGCGAAAACAGTAGAATACACACTCTGATTACCTAGAAGCCTCCCTCGACAAAGATAGTTTGAAATCACGGCGACTTCACTATTTGTACACCTAACCTTGACATCACATGTTCTTGGGACCTTTCGGCGACATGAGTAGTTAATCCCTCTCAAGCAGTGTGGCAGCCGAATAAGGGAATTCCTGATCTTTTCTTTACATTGCTGCAGATAGTTCCGGAAAACAATGCCAAGGGACCGAAAAAATCGGGCCCTCTTCCAGCTTTTATCGACACTCAATTTACCCAATAGGGTGAACTCCGATTACGGTTAGATCACCGTTTCCTGAACTTTTGTGTGGAAAGGGTCCAAAAACTGGTTCCTTGTATCTATAGCCGGTTGCTTTCCAGGCAGATGGAATAAGGCAGGATTATATAGACTAGGAGTAATTCCTCGATGTGAAGTAGAGAGTTTGTGATCTAGAAACAACTGTCAAATTGTAACAACTTAACTAACAGTTCTAAGAGAACCCAAAGCGCCAGCTTTATGTACAAAATGATGGAAGAAGATAGAAGGCTAAGTACTTGCATCAATAGAAAAGGACAGAAAAATCCATCAACCGAACCCCGGGGTATGAATCAAAGCCGAGTGCTTTAGTAAACACCTGGGAGGAAGTGGGATATTGGAACGCGTATCAAAACATCGTGAAAAGGAACTTGGTCGTAAGAATCCTGATCATCCAACATCAACTCATAAATACAGTGCTTAGGGGAGACGATCATAAGGGATTGTTTTTTGAATTTCGTACTTAACATACTGGTAAATCATCATGCGCAGTGCTATACATCAATTAGAGGCCATCTTGTACTAATGCCGGCTCGACAGATACTGAGGTGGAAGAAATGGGGAGTACTATACCTTCTAGGCTTCCTTTTTCCTCGGAGGACTGTCGAAGTTGCATTCCTCAGACGTTCTCTTTCCGAGAGAGCCCCCAATGCCAGGGTCAAGGGTAACCAGCTGCGTATCCTGGGCTGCGGGCCGCCCTCCGTGGGGAGCAATAACGTCCACCGGGAAACGTTGCGACCAGGTGTGATGCCTGAATCGTTCGTTGAAGTCCACAATTTGCTTTTCCAAACCAATCGTCAATGGTGGGGACAGCGAGAACGTATGCTCAAGAGTAGAGGCGATCTTCTCATTCAGGAATCCAAAACACTTGACCCCGCGTCCCACAACGCGCAATTCATAGATGTTGTCGGTTATTTGGACTTCCAAAGCAGCAGCCTGGGCGAAGCCAAGCTCTAATTGAATCATCAGAATGGGATTCCCATGATTTTGAAGAACTTCAAAGCTTTCTGGATCTATTCCCCACTTTGCCTTTCTCTCTTTCTGATTTTTGACTTGAATGGCGATTGCAGATACCTTTCGCGTGTCAAAATTGTCGTCAGGGGAGCCAAAATATACTGGAATAAGTAAGTCCCAGTGTGGTTGACCTTTTGCTAGTTCGAGTGCAGCGTGAGAGTACAACAACCCGTGTAGTAGTTCTTGGATGCCATCCTTGTCTCTAATATCAAGTTTATGGTGTGTTGCTGTGAAATGGGTAAAATTCCCAGACGCACACTCGAAGGCACTCAAAAGCTGTTCAGCAGTGGGTGCGGTGGATAGCAGTTCTGGGGCAATCAGGGTCCGGAGAAATTTTTCGACGGAAAAGTGCTCGGAGTATCGGAAACCCTCGACGAGAGGTGTGAGGGAGTCCCGTGCCATGATGAGGATCATTCTAGCATACAGTTCTCCAACTAAGCCCGCGCTGAGAAGTCCCGGGAGCAACAGCTGATTGTTGAACGTTTCCAAGGTTTCTAGCCAGTTGTTCTCCAAGGCACTCGCAGCGGCTTCTGCAATCAATGGCTCAGAAGGTGTGCAAGTTGTAGTGCGAGCAGTATCAACGTCGATTCTATCGATCAGTCGAAGGTGGCCCATCACTTGTACTTGTGCAAGCGCGCTAGACTCTGGAGTTCTCATGCTGGGATTGAGGGAAACACGGAAAGCCAAAACTGCAAACACGTGATTCCTGTCTCGAGGGTTGAACGAGTTCTTGCCACCTAGCAGCTTCATCAGTGCAGTCGATCGTATTCCCTCTGCATCTAAGCGACGGTAGATGGCCCAAAGAGGCCTTCCAAGCATAGTCATGTGGCTTCTTGAATTGTAGTCCTTCAGAGGCTTCGCAATCTCAATACCCTTTGTTCTCGCATTGTTGAATTTTTCCGACGCCTCCAGGTCCAGGGGTAGGCCATAGAAGGGCTGGACGCACAACATGCTGTGTGTCTGAACTCTGGAAGAACCGTCAAGTTCGTTCGCTGGGTGAAGAATTCCGATACTCGACTCTGTGCTCAAGAGGAATGCCCACACAGGCAGCTTCTTGAGGAAGCTCAGTACTCGCCGAAACGTTACGAGAAGATTAATGTTCTTATCTCTTACGAGGTGAGACGCTTCATCAATGACAAAAAAACCCTGAAGACCAGAAGTATCGCTGGGAGGTAGGCGCTCCAGTAAATAGCTTAGCGGCTTAACAAGATTCTCTTGAATGAAAGATGCATCTGAGAGAGCGACAAAATCCTGCAGGATGGTCAGGTGTCTGCCCGATATGATTTTTCTGAAGAGGTACGAACCCTGGTTTCCAAAAACCACTTCCAGTCGTCGAGGTGAGTGAACTGGGCGGAGAGCCTCTTGGCAGTGATGACCACATCATTGCAAAAGCTCTTCCTATACGACGATCTTGCTCGCGAAACAGTTTCGGAGGCTGGCTCGGTAGCCGATAACTTGATCCGGCGAACGCCCTTGTCATCGAGAGCAATGCTCTTCTGCCAAAATCTGACGAACGTTTGGTCATTCCCGTGAATGTCCATGCGGTTGATGACTATAAAAATGCTTATCAGATCCGGTTGGGTACAGGTTATGATAGTGGGAACGTACCATTCGAAATCGTCGCCGACAAGAATGAAACAACTCTCACGTGTTGCCATGCCTCGGCCTCTGCCTCTGCGATGCTATCTTTGAGATACCGCGTTACCTCCGAGTCACCCGGGGGAAACCCGGTTTCACCATTCTCTCGAAGTGTGAAGGACATGGAAAGCACATCGTTTCCGAGCTCGCTGATCAGCCTCGATTTGCCTGTACCGGAGGATTGTAATATAGGCATAACCTTGGCATAGTAATTGGTACGTGGGTCTGAAAATTCCCTGTCGTACCGGGCTAACTTCTCCTTGAGCGCTAGAACAGAGATTCCGCGATATCCAACTTTCCACTGCTCCTGTAGCCTGAAAAAGGTAGAGCTGATGCAGTCGTCTTGTTCAGAAAGATCAGAGAGTTCAGGCTTTGCGTTTAGCTCAATGATGAATTGGTACATCGCTTGCCAGACTTCAAGATCAGGAGCTTCTTCAAGGATCTTCTTGATAACTGTTGAGACAGTTACGTAGAAGGCGGTGCCTTGGATCAGCCGCTTTTCAAGGAGAAGTTTGTCCACTTCATCTAATTCCATCCGTACAGACTTCGTCGGATCGTGAGGTGACTTGAGGAGGTACGAAGCAGGCTCGCGACTCATTATCAAGAGGAAAAGGATGAAATCCGAAAAAAGCCCTACAAATCAAGGTTGGCACTCGCTGTTGATTCCACTTAATTGACAAATATACCTTGAGTGTTCAATACTCCCGGGGCAGAACTAAACTCCTTACAGTAAAGTTGGCGAACTACGTTGACTTGGAGAGGATTTGCTCCAATGATCTCCGCGTTGGGTTTCAGCATGATTGGAGTATGATGCCCGTGCTTCGCTTAACAATGGTCGTGATGGTACGTAACCACCTAATACTGATGGATGGGATGAGGTCAACCGACAGAAGGCGAGTCCACGACTGGGTCAAGAATCAGGTTAGTATGCTTTGACGACCAACATCCTGTGGAATCTCCTGAAGCTTGCCGAACCAACGACCTTCAACAGTGGGTTTAAAAGCCGGGGAAAGAGCACAGAAGAGTTGCAGAGTGGGGGAGGTTTGGCGGTGAAACGCTGTTTGAAGCTTACCGAAGAATTGAACTTCCAAGGTCCACCGGAACGCTGTAATAGTAGTACGAAGGAGGAACCCGGTGAGTAGATGGGGTTTGACGGTACAGGATGCGAGGGAGAACTGGGCGACGTTGAGGTTGTCGTGGAGGTTGGCGGGGTGAACTGAAGAGATCCACACTAGTGAACGTTAGAGTTACTTATGTATTTTAATGGTGTGCAATTATAGACCTATATAAACTTAGAAGGCACATGTCAAGCAACAAGTTGTGGAACAAGCTTGCTTGTTGTAGCGTTTAAATAAGTCTACCCTGCATGGATGACCAAGAGTGGCCTCGTACCCTGGCCCTTGATCTCACGTGACTTTATACTAACCGAAATGGTGAGTCTGATCCAAATCGAGATCATGAAAAAAAGTGAGGTGAAAGGGCCTGGAGACATCACTCCACCAAAAATTCAAATTGCCTCCAGACAACTCAGAAGCTTTTGGGGGGTATTAGTTTATATCTACCTGAGTTAGTGCAGAGATTTTTTTAAAAAATCCCACTATATTTGCATACACTGCAGCTATAATCTAAAGCTGATGTAGGTTTAATCCAGAATATAGCTATCTGAATACAGGTCCCTTGCCACCTGAACCCAGTCACTCTGTTCAACTTTGCACATGTAATTTTATCTAACTTCCTTAGTGTCCTATACAAACTGTTTTACCCCCACATTAGCGAATTGTAAAACAGTATGAACGTCATATGCCAACCTGCCTGACATTCCGATCAATCTCACTGCTACTTCTGAGTACTTCCAGATGCTCCTAGGTACCCTTGGAGCTCAGCCAAGGGCTTCAGATGCTACACAAGCATTTTCATTTGACTTATAGAATAGTTAAATTTTTGAGCTGCAGAAACCTCTGTATAGGTCTGTGGAAGATATTAAACTGGTGTGGTATTCTCACAGTGGTGGTTCTTAGAGTCCCATAACCACAAGATAATTTGTCTATCATATTTGTCTTTGTTAAATATTTGTATTTCACAATAATAAGAAGATTCACTATATCATAATATGGCATGTATTATATATCTAAGTCTATCAATATATTTACATATGGTCAGTCTGGCTGCAGAAGGTGCATGAGAGCAATTGGACGAGCACCTGATGATGCTAATTGAGTCAACTTCAGGTTGAACTTGGAGGCTGTGATTAAGCAAGTTTGGAGATATACTTGGAGACCAAGGCCTAGTAAACTGCAAGAAGCACTTGGAGGCCATGATTGAGTGAGTTTGGAGATCCACTTGGAGGTCAAGATCAAGTGGACTTAGAGATTCACTTGGAGGCCACTATTTTGTAAACTTTGAGATGTACTTAGTGTTATGGCGCTTGCTGATGAGTGAGGAAATGGTATTAAGAAATGAGTGATCATTGGAGTTATGGAAACAGTAGATGTTGATTGATGTAGGAATAGTATGAGAATGTTCTGTAAGGGTGGCAAGATAATGTGGTATGATAAGAAAGTGGTCTGAGGTGTTGCAATGTCGGATGATGTGGTGTGGTTGTGTTGATAAGAGTTTTGTTGGTGGTGTGTGTTACAGGGGTTCTTAATCCCAATAACTAATACAACATTAATTGAAATTAAGTACAGATGCCAATCTAAGAATATTACGGGGGTTCTTAATCCCAATAATCAATACAACATTTATTGAATTAAGTACAACCACCTATCTAAGAGACTCTTTCTTTCCTCGTCTTATCCTAAGACTCAACCTCTTGCACCTGTGTAACAAGAGCGACCAATCTAAACCAGTACCAAAGTCCGTCTCCTCGGTAGATGTAAATTACCCCTCGTCGTTGAATAACCACTCCTCGGAAAATTCCTCGAATGGTAATGCCCCGGTGCAAAGATATCTCAGCACCAGGTAATTGATATTCTCGAGTTCGCCAGAATGAAAAACCACTCGGTAGGTGTGGGTTAAACGTTGCTCTTTCAAACTGAAGAGAAGATTGCCGAAAGATTCGACTACTTGTTGCAGTGCATACTCGGATTGTGTGAGTCTGTGTCCAGGCACATAATGCGTAGTCATGAATGTGGATAATATTTTGGGAAGTAATTTTGAAAGATTTCTAATAGATAGAATTCTTAATAATATTTTAAGATTGTCTTCGGTGTTCTGAATGTTGACTGTGGATTGCTGCTTGAGCTTCTCTTCTCATTGTCAAAACAATGCCATCTATTTATAGTTTTCTTCGAGGGTTTGTACGCCCATACTTCGACACTATGACTACAAGGATCATGATAGCGTTATCGCGGTCGCGCCTTTAATTGCGCCCGGTGATATGTGCCACACATCCCAATTGGTTATCGTGTTCATGCAATGTGGTTTCAAAGCGTTACACTCCTGATAAGAATCATGCCATCCATCGCATGATATCATGTCATGCCGTGTGTCAGATGAAACTTAAACTTAGACATCTTACTACCCGTTTGCGACAGTAGTTGGAACGCTTTAGCGCTTTATCGCAAATTAATGCCTCACCAAACAGGCTATTCGGCTTGCGTCATAGATTTAATCGGCCACCAACGGATACTATGCCAATGCAGAACTTAACGCGTCAGCTCATTTAGAATACGAGTCTGATGTTGCAATGCATACTAACTCAAACCAATGAACAGGGTTGCTTCAGGCCTCTCATCTTCAGCCAACATCATAATTCTCTCAGATACGTCATGCTTAGGCCGAGACTGTTCTCTTTGACCGGGGAGTACCACAGTTACTCTTATCGCCTGAGACGATAAGCTGAGAGACCCGCATACTTGCATATTGAATGTCAACTGCTGTGTTTGTGTGTCGGAGTAATCTCCAGTCCAATCAAACAATCCTGCTAGAATCCAGGATATGAACATGGTTGAAAACAATGCGCTTGGCGGATGCAAGCATCTTTCAATCTGGCAACATTGTTGCGTCATCAAATAAGAACTACCGTAGTATGTGTTCTTTCAACATCAGCAAAAACTAAATCTCCTTCATTAAATTTATTTACTTTATTGTACCCACAAACTCAAAAAAAGGAAATCGAGGTTTCCCTGAAATATGGCATTGCTTGACTGTACCAGAGTGTTCTTTGAGTCGTCGCGATGCTGTTTTCAAGCATCACGACCAGTGTACCCACACATGCGAATGTGACAACGAGCACTTGACGAACGGTTCACACTTCCTTTGGCAATATCACAAATGATCCATCAGCATACTCCTACGTCGCCCAATTTGATTACTAGTCCTCACGATGATGATCGTACTCACTCCATACGTTTAATGAAGCGTGTAGATCTTGTTTTTAAAGACCCTCATGGCTTAATTTGACCAATGATAGTTACCATGCAGATGTGGTTCACGATATTTAATTTGTTGATACGAGATCGTCAGTAACTGGCAGTTTGTCGCGGGAGGGTTATGCATCGTCGCGATTATGATTTCACGCGTTTGGGATCAGACTTCAGTAAACCATCAGTTCTATAACATCTACAACTATTATGATATATCGACAAAAGCTGGAATAAAATGGCACAAAAAGGAAATCCTAAATCCGATCACTGACACCATTGCTAATCTCCAAGTGACATCGCACCCTCTACAAGCGTACTTCCATCGACTAATCCCGTATTTTCAACACTGGTCATGTTTGTGATGTCGTTGCTGTGGCTGTTGCTGTTGCTGCAGGGGACGGGCTAGCTGCTGCTGGTGATGACAGGCAGAACAGCTGAGAATTGCATACTAGCTTCAGTAGCAGCAACAAAGCTGCTGAGACGATTAAAAGAATTGTCGGGCGGCTCTATCAGCTCCTCCAGGATGTAATCAAGGAAGTCCTCATCAAAGCTGCCCTGATCGTTGTGAGGTTGTGCCATCGCTGGGTCTGTACCAGTTGAGTGGATCCTTCGGCGGATCATGCTGCAGATATTGTCTATCTTTTTGGCTTGAACCTCTGGCGAGGAAGAACGAAAATCCGCGTCGAGATGACGAAAGACATCTGTGCATGCATTATTAACCGCATGATTAACGTTTGTTGTATCGCACTTACATTGTGCTCCACCTCCTGGACCAAACTCTGGCGGGACCTTAAACTCGCCAGTTGTCCAGGCCGACAGACAATGGTGGATGGCCGTTGCGGTGAGGGCAACGAATGTCGGGTTGATTTTATCAATCAATCATCTATCCTTCATTCCCATCTGTCGTATGCCATAGAAGTATGTCCGGTGAATAAGATTCACAATTTCAGTTGCTGCAAATCGAAACTTGCACTCCTAAATTGATCGTCAAGACAACGATTAAACAAGAGGGAACTTTGATCTTACCTCACGAACGTTTGTGGGGCATGTAAACCTGTCCTTGGCCAATAGCCAGGCTACCATTTTCCGGATCTCTGTAGGCGACTGTGTTCGAAATCCGGAAATAGAGTCGATTTACGTCTTGCAGCGGTATACCATTGCTGCACGGGAGCAAGTAATCTTTGCGAGAGCCTGATGCACAATGTCAGCGATGAAAACAATTGTTGAGATAATTCATTTAGCACTGAAATGTAGGCACGTGGAGGGTCTGAGTTTCTCTGGGCTGGATCAATCCTGGCGATTTCCTCATACTACCAACTATGATTCTGGGCGGTCTTCACCGCATTCGTGGCAAAGGGATTCACAAACATCGCATAATTGATAGCTATAGGCTTCACATGTGCCATGACCATCGCCGGAAAGCCTGAAAGGGTTGTCTGGGCATTGTATTCTGCGCCGACAATAAGGCCTGTCACGTCATCAACAAAAGGCTCATATTGCCACAGATTTCCAGCTTTCCATGCAACTAATTGCTCACCGGCTTCATGTGAATCCTTCCTCTAGTAAATATATACATTAGCAGGCGGATTCAATCATTCAAACGCTTAATTGGATACCTTCTTGGATGCCAGCGGCGCAGGCTCGTGTTCATCCTCCTCCTCCAAGAAAATATAGACCACCCGACGCTCAGGATGTAGGGGTTGCACCGATGTAGGAGTTAATTGAGTTGCTGCAACTCGTTTTCCAAGTGTTGACATGAAGGAATCTTTTGATGGCCGCTTGCCCATTGCTTTCCTGGATTGTCGCCGAACAGGCTTGTCGTCGGATTCTGAAATGTCATCTCGACGATCATTGTAATTGTCAGGTAACATGCTGAGATCGTCATCGAGATCCTCGTCGTGGATAGATTGTCTGCTTCTCCTGGTGCTTGAAGGAAGAGGAGGAGGAGAAGTGCGGCACCTTCTTGTCATGATTGAAAAAGGTGGCGAGTGATAAGTACGAAAAATCAAAAGAGTGACTAAAGGAAATGTGAATGAATGTAGAGTAAATGAATTAATGCGTTGTGTAAAGGAGAGAAAGCGTTGATATGATTAAAAGGATCGTCGTGATGGGTCTTTTTATCCTGTTGACGATTCAAGGATCTTGGCTTGTTCCGCCACCCACACTTCCAACTCCTTGGATGGACGGGAACTCGGAACTAAGAATGGCAGGTGACAAGCATGCCTCAGGTTTGTTGATTGGATTCCTTTGACGAAAATTGTTATCGCAACGAGCTAAAAAGCGTTTGCATTTCACTAATCATTCGGGCTAACTTCTGCCTGGTAAAGATACCGAACTCCCAATTACATGATAGTCATACACAGAGTCCTATCGCGGCCACTATGCCATTCCCAAAAATAAACGTCTCAACGATTAATCCCAACATCATGAACTCTCAACACAGCCCTTCATGCATGAATATGAATGATGTAATAATAAAATAAACAAAACACCAAAAAGAGACCCAAAACCTCACCAAAAAACTCCAAATTATCACCCATCCGTCCACCCTCCA
>Ga0307515_10001279_pt1 | contig 57116 bp, 52 predicted proteins | sample 17_EM_MG_FD_194513 | JGI IMG/M metagenome (GOLD analysis project Ga0307515, IMG submission 194513) | Populus trichocarpa ectomycorrhiza microbial communities from riparian zone in the Pacific Northwest, United States - 17_EM | ecosystem: Host-associated > Plants > Roots > Unclassified | place...
ACTGTCTTATTGCAAACAATCTAGTTAATGGATTGCTAGTGATAGTAAGTCAGAAAAAGCTTTGGCATTACCAGAACTGAGATTTGTTATGGTCATTAGCACAGTACTACAATATGTTCTTGATATTACCCCCATGCCATGGCACATTACCTGTTTAATACTGTGAGTTACAGGATTTTAGTGAACATTTGGTTATATTTTTGCTGTTTTGACGATATTATTGTATCTCATGTGTGAGAACCTCAACAAATCCAGGTGATTTGTAATACCCATTTGGATACCAACAAGTTGGTGTTCACATTCAATACTAATAAGCCACAATTGTGTGTTATATTAGAGTAACCATATCATTAATCATGATATATGCTACATTTTAGGTGTAGAATCACAGTTAGCAAAATACATACACAAAGTTTGGCTCTTCCACCACTCCCGCCAGTAACTCTCACCGCTCCAGCAATGAGATTGCAAACTAAGAACTCCATCATGGTTGAATGTTACTGATCAAATCAGAAAACATGTTGACTTTAAGTCTGCAGACACTTGAGAACTGTTCATCAACTAATTGCACTGTGTACATACTGAGAATAACTTGGTTTGACACGTGCATAAGCACTGTCATACTCTAAGTAGAGTGAATACAGTATGATTAAAACAAAACAAACATGTGCATAAGCAGCATGTGACCGTCCTGAGATGATTAATATCTTTCACACAAGATTGGGAATGCAACACTATCTCGTATTTATTGCTACACTACGGTGACAATTGGGGTGCTGATATGGTCTAACAATCGCAGTCTAATCAATGTGGCTCTGATAAGTATGGGTCTGATATTGTCTGACAATTCCTGCTCCAATAAACATGGCTCTGACAAGTGCACTCTGACATGGTAAGACAATTCAGACAGCGATAATGTGACTGACCAGTGAGACACTGCAATGGACTCTGACTGTGATATACCTCTGACAAGGTGCAAAAGGTGGTACTGAGAAGCGCTGGCTCTGGATACCAGGCATCCCTGTTCAAATCAACATATTCAAGCCATCCAGTATATCATGTGACATCATGCCAAACATGCATACTGGTTGAGTAAGTATTGGTGAACTTCACCGCTCAGAACCAGTTGGAAGAAAGTAAGAACTGAAGAAACATCCACAATTCATCATACTCTTTGTGGAACCTCCCAATACGTTACCATTCAATGGGTTCCTGTTGGCATCACAGAGGATCGATACTCCACATTCTCTACTAGCGATTGGTCATAATGTACCATCTGCCATATCTCACATCCAATAGCATTGGCATTCTCTGAATTGAATATATTGCTAAAATGAATTGATAATATCAGAGTGGCAGGGCAATATGTTTGTTGACATACCCAACAAGTATTTTGGGGTGCTTAATTTCCTTGAATCAACATATTGTCGAATCGATTGCCCTGTCTTTGCCACTTCTCCACACACGTTACCTGTTGAACTACACCTGCATCTGGACAATTCCGCTGCAGTATAGTTAGTGGGACATCTTTTGCTTGCTATATCTTTTTGTGCAAAAATCATGATGCATGGAATCCAGAAGCCCCTAAGTGTAAACTGGTATGTGATCTACTTGAAAATTTGAAAAATACGATGTCCGAGCATCTATCAACTCTGATATGTTGACACCCCCAGGCACTGTCTGAATGGCAATTGTTTTGCTTTTGCATATCAATCTGTTGATGTGAGGTATCAAACTAGGTGATGATTTGTTGGATAGTACAGAATCTCCCACAAGAAGCTTCTTGAAAATATCTGCCTTTGACAGTAGGGTATCAGATTTAACTATATGCAGTTGAATTTTCTGTATTGACTTCCTATCAAGCATGCACGTTTTACATCAAAACATCTGTGAAATACAGTTAACCATGTCAGAAAAATGATAACCTTTCTTGATGAGGTTTTTATGAGCAGCTTCAGACATTTCAGTGTCACTATTATTAAAAGAACCAATTTCCCTCATACGTTCAGTTTAGTGGAAAGGGGAATGAACTTTTGTGATCATCTACATACTGTGGCTCCTGCAGTATTGTATAAAGAGGTGGATGTTGCTGCTGATGCTGCTAAGTGTATCCTGTAGGTACTTGAGTGTAGTGTGGATGTGAGAGGAGTAGCAGGCAATCAATATGAAGGTGTTGACAAATTCGGTGAACTAAAAGTGATCGGAATGCCCTTCAACATGAGGGATATGCACCGGAATCCATTTTCTCACCATAACCTGCAACTCCACACCAGTCCATTGTTTCAGGTGGCTAAGTGTGACTCCATACTGGCGGATAACAGAGATGCAAGAAATTATGGAGAATCATTCAAGTACCTGATCCAAACCCTTTTCTTGCCAAAAATTATCTGTCAGAAAACCTACAATCAATTCCGTGGTGTGATCCTTAAATAAGCCCTTGAGTAGCGGGTGCAACTGGTCAACATTCCGACAACTATTAATACTATAACCTTCATGGGTATTGGGGAAATTTGGATGATCAGCAAACTTTCTTAGGTGATTTCCCTTAGCAGTGGTAATGGTATTGAATGAGTCATAATAAATACTTCTGATGTCATACAGCAAAGGATGCAAAACACCGATTTATGAATAACAGTAGGTTTCCCAGTAAAGTGTTCATTAGTGGGATTATACTTGAGCTGCATGTCGATTGAGTAAGGATTACCTATGTGGGCCTCAGCTGATTAACTTATGCTGATGCAATTATGCTGCGATTACAGGAGGGTTGAGTTAAGAACACTAGCCGTGTGTATAATTCTCTACCACACCTAATATATGTTATCTATTGGGATAACACAAAGTTAGTTTGCAACTATGCAGAGTTATGTGTGCAGCAAATGTCATGCAATATCCGAGTATGCTGATCCATCAGGCCTGGTTCCGAAGTAACTCGGATACTGGGGGGGCTTTCTGGCCATCAAACAGTTGAGAACTCAGCATGTAGTATCTGAGGGATCAATGGCATTGGCTGAAGATATGAGGCCAGAAGCGATCCTGCTCATTGGTTTGAGTTAGTATGCATTGCAATCTTACCAGGGTGTCTTAATCCACATTGGTGAAGTATCAGTTGGTTGCCGATTAAATCTCTGACGCAATTGCTGAATCATCAATCATGCCAAGGCATTAATAATTGCAATAAGCACTGACAGATTCCGGGTCATCAGATTGTTCCAACTACTGAACAAACAAAAGCAAGATGTCCCAGTTATAGTTATGAGCTGTCACATCTGTGTATTTGATATCTTGTGTGAGGATGGCCCAAGCAGGGAGAGTAATGGTTTGAAACCACTCATGCAATGAACACGATAACCTAGAGGGAACTTGCAGCAATGTCACTGAGGCATTTAGAAGAATGCCACAGAGATAAGCTATCACGCAATCATGGTGTCGTAGCAGGAATTCTGACAGAGTCTCATCATGAAGACTTGACTATAAAGAGCTCACATTGTTCCAGCAATGAAGAGAACACAAGCTCAAGCAGCAATCCACAGTCCGACATTAGCAGTGAAGAACATCTTACAACATTATTAAGAATTCTATTCACTATTGCTTCTCTACCTCTCACCACTGTGAGAAAAAAATACAAATCTTAAAACCCCTCAAAGAGAACTCAACTACTCTGTTTACATTCCCAACACTTGTGTTCTTCCTTACTGACCATCATTATTGCAAGCAGCACAGAACAACTTGGTCAATGATTTTGAAAACCTATATGTTTATTACCAAGAAAGAAGACAAAGCATGTTATCGCCCTTTGTGCTTCAGCTGGCACACCTGTCCAACATTCAGTGTGAAGTCAAAAGATATGTCCACATGGGAATACTCCCAGATGAAGAGTTCGAGGATTTTGGTAATCCTCTGTATACCTATTATGACCATTCTGGCTATTAGTTTGTTCTTGCAAACGATTTTAAGAAGTTGAGTCTTGGGATATGACAATGGAAAAAGCCTAGAACAAGCAGTGATTAGGTGGCTGTACTTAAAGTCTAGAAATTTATATTGATTATTAGGCTTAAGAACCCCAATAACAAACTTCTGGAGCCTCACCTCCTACCCAGCAGTTTTTGACAAATGAAAGTATCATTGGGGATAGTGGTTCCTGGGCCTGCAGTTGACCCCAGGGATGTCTTTCAGGCATATCTCGCATTGGGGGCACCAACTATTGTTCCCTATTGCTATGGTGTGCTGCTCTCAGAAGTGTGCAAGGATTGACGCAATTCGAGGAAATCTGTGACAAGTGTGATCAGCTGCACACTGAACTGCTATACCCCTCTTCGCCGGGTCCTCAACAGCGCTCAACATTGTCGGAATAGCTTCATGAGAAGCACACCAATGGGTGTGGGTTATTGCTCCATATGTCCATTTTGGTGAAAGAAGGAGATATGTCAATCAATTTATCTTAAACAATCATCTCTTCACCTTTGAGAGGTTGCTGATACTGATTTAAACCAGCCAAGCCGTTTTGTCAGAGCTCCGCATAGATAGAACAGATTTGTTACTGCTGAGTGTAATGGTGATAACTGTTAATCAATCTGGCAAAGATTCCTAGGATGTGTTAGTAATAAGTAATAAGGTTCCAATATGGGGAGATATCCTGTCTACACTGGTGCTGACACTTGTGACAAGCTATCCACTCTGACACGATGAAACTTTGACACCCAATATCTGACAGTCTTGCTCTGACACTCTCTAACATGCTATCTGATATACTCTCTCTGAGAATCAGACTCAGATGCTCTCTGACATGTTCTCTCTAACATGCTCACTCTGACAATCTGATTCTGATGCTCTCTGACATGCTCTCTCTGACATGTTCTCGCTGACACTCTTTCTCTCACATGGGCTCTCTGACATGCTCTCTCTGACATGCTCTCTCTGACATGCTCGATCTGATGTGTTCTGACACCTTCTGTCTTACTTGATGTTGCGAAATGCTTTCTCAGGCATGCTCTGACCTGCTTTCTCTGCCATGACCTCTCGACAAACTCTCACTGACACACTCTGACATGCAATCTCCGATACTCTGAGTGACCCAATAATCATGGACATTATGACAAGAAACAATCTCTGACAATGCAAGGAAACTTGCCTGCAATTTCTACCATCTGTCTGGGGTCCACATCTCAGTTTACATACATTCACGATTAGAATCCATTAGCCTGGCTGCTGCATAGTGGAGCTGCTTGCTGATCAGGAGATGTCCAAGAATATGTCATACCACTGCAATGGGGTTACAATTCCAGACCAGAGTAGCTTTCCTTCAATATTAACAGAACTCTGTTCCCTTCTGCATACAAGTCCATCCATTCCTCCATATTTTCAATGGGTTGATAGAGCTGATCAGGGTGTTTGGCATTGGCAGTGGGTACAATAAGTCTTCAGTGGAGAATGTTGTTGAGTATTGTTTTACGTAGGTTGGTGTCCACAAGAGAACAACAAAGTTGCCATTGTTGGGGTGTAGTGCATGGAGCAAAGGGGTCCCAGTTATCATCCTCAAAATAGTGAAATTGCACTGGGTTACTGATTGATGCTGCCGAGGTTGGGAACCTCTCCATCTCAGGTCACTGGCTGTATGCATCGTTGTCAACTCTGGGAATGTCATCTACTAGTTTGTAGTCTAGCCCAGCTGATGCTGAATGATTGCTGGAATTTGGGTGAAGACCATCATGTGTTGAATCGCAGTGACAAGTGAAACCACTTTGTCGGATACAGACCTGGCCACTTGAAGGGCAAATAAAGGAATGTTTGTTGAAAGTGGGAGGTTGCGATTGAGTGCCACAGCCCCTGGTAATGTTGTAGTGAGGCTCTCATCGTGTGGCTTAATGCTATGAATTCAGGCGACAGTATATGGACTAGGATTGTAGTCTTGCCTTGTGATGTTTGTTATACCACACACTATCTTTAGCCCCCACTTGTTTCCTTCTGTGGGAAGTTCTACTTCTCAGAAGGATTGTGGGCTATCCTAAACAGAACAGTATGAGCCAATGTTTTGGCTATAAACTGATCAGCATGTTTACAGCACAATCCCTCACTTTCTTTTCAACCTGATTGAGTTTTGCCATCAAAACAACCACTGACATTTTTACATTGTGCATATTTGACCTGTTTCCACTAACCAGCATTTTCCTGCTTTAGACTATCCTCACTTCAATCTGTGTTGCTTTCCTAACTAGATCCACTTAAATATGTGCATCACTGTAACAATGTGTATTGGAGTGGTCATCCCCTCAAGCGTGGGTTACAGTGCATCTAGTACTGATTGGTATATCACACATACAATCCTCACCTATCCAAGATCAATTGATGTTAGTTTGATGACTGCCGTATCCACACAGCAATCCTTATATCCACCCAGTAACTCCTATATCCACTCATCGACCCTCACATCTGCCAAACAACTTCCATTCTGGCACCTCCACATGTCCCACCGATATGGACTACTGGCAAGTTAAATGCGACCAACAAAATCTGCACCTGCAGGCTGAAGAAGACAACTTAGAACATTGATGGAATGAGTTGCCAGTCCACATTCACTGAAGGCCTTGCAGGTGTTCAGGGGTGGAAAACTGCATACAACAAATCAACTGTCCACATGTACACCAGTATCACAGTGTACATCCAGCTTTGAGGTATTGGAAAGAGATGTGACCAGGTTGGTAAATCCGACTCTGACATTGAATCTCTGATAGTGAGTCTCTGACATTGGGTCTCTGACAGTGAGTCTCTGCCATTGAGTCTCTGACACTGAGTCTCTGACATTGAGTCTCTGACTTTGAGTGTATGCTATTGAGTCTCTGAGATTGAGTCTCTTACATTGACAGAAATTGACCACGCAAATTGGAGTTCTCTGACATCCGCGAGATGGTAGCTAATAAGTGTCAATATTTCCTGGAACTTACACCAGATGTGAAGATAAATGATGACAATGTCCATACAATTCAAATACACATCACAAGCTTTTGGAGAAGAGTCACTGGAAGAGCCACTGCCACACCCAAGAAAGATACACTAAGCCCAACTCGAAAGTCAAACACTTGAATGGGCCGCACCACAACGTCTCGACTCACATCAAGCTGGGCACCAGAGACAATGATCACATGAGGTTATTTAGGAGGGATTATTCTGGTCACTCCAACTACACTGATCAATTACACTTTAGATGTTAGTGTTGTGTCTACAACACTGGCATTGTCAAGCTCATCCCCAATGCGACCATGGGGAGATTCGGTAGTGCTGAGTTGGGGTAATAGTCTTTGAGGCACTATACGATCAGCTGTATCACCCACAATACTGTCTCCTACAGTTTTGGTGGTTTCAGGGGATGCTCAGTGGCCAAGATTCATCCCATTTCAGATCAATTGCTCTGGCAGAGCACGCCAGCGACCCTTTTTTGGCCAGAATGATACATCTGATCTCTCACCACTCTTACTTGTACATCCCAACAGCAGGAGGCCTAATCCTGCAGCAAACAGCTCACCAGCTCACTGTTTTGTGGGAGGCACCTCACCTGGAAATGATTACCAAAAAGCCAGAGAAGACTGTATTGATCATTTCATCACCGGGATGGAACATGATCGCCTGGTATATATTGCGGAAAAGTTGAATAAGCATTGAGTTATCAGAGCCTTCACAAAATAACGGAATACAACCCAGTGTTAGGACCAAATTGTTGTCTGGATAACTCAGCAATGTGATCTAGCAACATACTTGAGGGTTTTTGACTTCTGTTTGGTGAGCACAATGTCCACTCAGGGTGGCAGGCCAATATGCAGATTTGTACAGATTGACAGTCCATTAAATGAATCGAACTGGGACTACTACCTGAACCTGGCGAAAATTGAACGTCGTCTGATGGTGACATTTGTTACAATCTAGCAGACAGCCGTGGGGGATGACACTGACAATGAAATGGAATTCATCAAGATCAACAGCCTCAACTTGTAATGAACTTGAAATATTCGGGAGAAACAGGAGGAGGTACATAGTGAACCCTTTCACATCGACTGAATAGATAGTTCCAAATACGACAGTGCTGGGAATGAGTTTGATCATATGAAGAATGAACAGCACATGGATTGGCAGGAAGAGCTACCGTGGATGCCAGAGTACCAGGAAGATTCTGAACCAGGGATCATGCCGAGTACCAGAACTGTACTACAATTACATTCTCACAGCGATACTGTTGAACTAGAGGATCATGATATTAAAATTCAACTCATAGAAGAATTAGGTCAGGTAGACTCTCACTTTAACAACATTGCCCGACTGGAATTAGAGGGAGCCAACGACCCCAATGAGCAAGCACAGAAAGAGATCCAGGCAGATAATGCTGATGTCAACTGGTCAGTCACTGTTCCGGTGTAAGCCACTGAGTGACTCTGAGAGCTCAGCCACTATCAGAGCTAATGACAGAGCTGAGGTCAGAGCTCAGCCGCTATCAGAGCTACTGTCAGAGGTGATGTCAGAGCTCAGTTGCTGTCAGAATATTAGAATGAAGCTAATTTTTACTTGCAGGATTGCAAGGCTGATGGCTAATCAGGAATTTCAGAAAGCCACCTTTGAGCAGTCAATTTCAGCAGTAGGCATCACCATGGAAACCAGATTATTCAAGCTGCTCCACAAACACATGCAGTTACAACCTCCCAAACTGGTGCTGTGAATTGGATAGCAGAGAAGACGAATAGCTTGGTAAAGGGTAGTTTATTGGCAGACGACTGCGGTACTGGCCAGGTTAGACTCTGGTTTGCTGTCGTGATATACTGTTAGCCACACTAACAATCGTCAGACTCTGACAGAGCTGGCTTCAATATATTACCAAGTAAAAGGCTCTGAACAAAAAAGTAGGAATCCACCATGTGGGTTTGACAAATCGGAGATCGACATGAACAACCAAAATGTGAAGATTAAATGGAGCAAGTCGGTCAGAAAGGGAGCCATAAAGCCAGGGTAGGTAGTTCAGCTTCCAACATTCATCTTTTGCTATGACCGGAATGCATACCACCATAGTGACTTCAAGTCAACCTTGAAATAACCTTCAACTGATGGTGGCAGAATGGTAAGCTGGGGGGACTACGTTTCCTGAGCTAACTCCACATCTCCATTACAGTACTTCTTCCTGTACTAGGGCATCCCATCGAGCCACTCTTTGTTGTAGTCTATTCAGAATAGTCATGATCTCAACCATTGAGATTATTAACTTGGGGTTCAAACAAGAGGAAGCTGATGGTTGGAAATGTTTCAGCTCTGGTATAATTCATGGAAATATGTTAAATGAGGCCTACAGGTTGAGAACAAGCAGGACCCTGATCAGCAAGTTCAGAAAGGGAATGGCATGATGGTTAAAATGGACTCCTGCAATTACAGTGTGCATATGGAGTCTTGTTTACTCTGCCTTGAGCTGCAATACAGATGGATATCAATGCCATCCTGATTGGTAAATGGTATTGAAGACTGGCGCTGTATCTTGTATTATCTGGAGAGAATATCCTGGTTGACTTTACAGCTGCCACAAGATACATTGGACCAGGATGTCAACTTTGATGAACATTGGGTCGGGTACATGCGAAATGTGTCAGGTACTGAACATAGCACCGGGTTCACACCAGTTGCAGATTCATAAAGAAAAGGTGCAGAAATAGGATCACTTGTTCACTGCACGACAATGACTTGTGATGCGTATACGTTGCCCCAAATTGATACAGTGGGGAAACTAATCAATGCGACTCTAACATGGGATAAACTAATCCGACGGCACTGTTAGGAGTTTCCCTTAGCAGCGATTATGGTACTGAGTGATAGTTATTTGAATACTTGTCACAGAGTTACTCTCAGTCTAGTCATGTGACTTGCATAACTCCTATCCAGGACATCATATGTGAGCCAGTCATGTGGCCTTTAGTGGGGCAACACATAAATCGAGTGCCAAATGAATATGTAACATAGCTTAGGAGATTCACTTTCGATGATGCAGCTATAGGTATGTCGCCATTGCTGGGAAGCGGATAAGCCTCAGCAGTGTGCATAGTTGTCGTCCACATTCGTTACTCTGATACTAGCAGGCCATGTCTGATTGAACTGGAGGTTACTTCAACAGACTGACATGGCAGTTGATAGTCAATATGGGAGTCAGCGGAACCCCTGGCTTATTGCCTCAGGCGATAAGAATCATCATGGTACTTCCTGGGCAAAGATAACAGTTTTGGCATAGGTATGACATGACAGAGGAAAGTCTGATGTGGGCTGATGATAAGAGGCCGGAAGAAACCCAGCTCAGGGTGTTGGGTTAGAGTGCATTGCAATATTAGACTCAATATTAATATGAGCTGATGCATCATGTCCTACATTGGCATAGTAATGGTTGGGCACCAATTCAATCTACGACGCAAGTCAAATAACCTATAAGGTGAGGCATTAATTCGGGATATATCACTGCCGACTATGATCTGCTGATGTTCCAACTACTGTCACAAACACAAAGTGAGATGTCTAATTTCAAGTCACATGTGTCACATTGTCTGACGTGATATCATGTGACCGATGGCCTTGCTGTTATCAGGAGCATAGTGCTTCGAAACCTCGTTGCACATACATGATAACCTACAGATGCATGGCAGTAATCACTGGGCGCATGCAGAAATAGCATGATGCAACCACAATAACACTATCATGAATAATGGAGTCATTGCGTCGAAGTATGGGCTTACAATTCCGTGAAGACGACTATGAAGAGATCGCATTGTTCCGGCGATGAGAAGAAAATGCTCAAGCAGCCATCCACAGTCAGCAGCCTGAAACACTGAAGACGATCTCAAAATATTAGTAAGAATTCTATCTTTTAAACCATTCAAAATCACTTCTCTACTCCACGCTCATGATGTGTCGCTCTATGTCTGCATTCAGATTGTTACATTCTCAATACGTGCTGTGGAAGAGAGTCACATCCTGCAGAGATTTGATTGTCTTTTTGGATGAACATCATTTAATCCACATCTCCTGAGTAATCAAACTGTCCGTGGATACGAAAGGTATCTGTTATGACCAACATCGATATGTGTCTATAGGGTTAACACCCTTTGAAGAGTTTTCCGAAGATCTTTTCTATCCAGATCAGGTGTAATCTTTACCCAAACTAACGACATCAATACTGGGGAATCTATTGGTTCAGTGGCTGTTGGAGAAGGTCAAGAGGTTGAGTCTTATGATAAGACGAGGATTGAAAGAGTTTCTTAGATAGGCAGTTGTACTTAATTCCAATAAATATTGTATCAGTTTCTGGGATTTAGAACCCCCATAAGAGTATAATATTTTAAGTACCCTATGCTGTTGTCTGATGATTGGGAAGTTCATGAATCAGGGGTTGATACCACTTTATCAGCAACTGTATGAAACAGGTGTGTTCTTTTACTAATCACCAGGAGATCTATGACTACATATCATGACAATACCTGGTCCAGACATCTCCCACACCCCTGAGTCTGGAGTGTCAACAGTGCGAAGATACCTAATGTTGTGTGGATTTGGGAGAATGCGATTGTCCTCAACATTGCACAAGAGAATTGGGCTTTTCTGTACATTGTCAATTATGCCAAATTGGAAGAAGTAATCCTTCAAGAAATTTTCAACCTTGCAACTTTTGGTCAGAGTGTTATACATACAGATTCATTGGACGCGTTATTGATCAGTCGGGGTTGATGTTAGAACATTTCTTCATGGAACACTGTCCGACTCCACATTGTCCTCATTCAGGGAAAACCGATACTGAGGCATGGACTCAAGAAGAATTAATCAATACCGAAAATATCGATTCTGATATGGTGGTTGACATACCAGAGCGGGGCTTTGGCACCGAGCAGCTTTCGGGTGGAGAAGCCCCAGTCACCTCTGTCAAAAGAAATTTCAGAATGGTGACTGGAATATCAATGAAGAATGGAGGCTGCTCAAAGTGAATATCGTCTCCTGAATGAACACCAGGAACTCAAAGAGGGAAAAGTCGGCCAAGGGGACATTGAACTGAGCGAAATGAGCACCGACTTATTTCAATACTAATTGTCGGAACTCGCTCAACATGGCATATGTGTTATACAGGCATGTAATGAAGCAAAAAGAATTCTGGAGGGAGGGTTCTATTCGGTTCACAATTATATCGAAATTGGGGAAACTCGATTATGAACAGACAAACAAAGAATGGCCTCGGAAGTATCTGAAGTAGGCTCAAAGATGCATTGACAGCAGGTGGTACTACGACAATTATGGACTGGTATAGGCATTCTGCATTCACAATATAATCAGATAGTACAGGAAGCTAATACTATCTTCCAAGGATACAGTTCCAAGTTAGAAGCAATAAGCAAGAGAGTCACCTATACTTCGGTACGGATTCTTGCAGTTAATGGAATGAATAGTACTATCCCAAAGGGGATGAAAGACTTGATGGAATGGATCGACGATGTCAATAACGTATTGGCGTTAAGTACGAAATCCTTAAAGGAAGTACATTTAAAGAAGGAATTCTGTGAAGATGCTTTCATGATGGAAGATGAAATTTGTCAGATACAAGAAGTCAACACTGGGTTAACTACCGCCATGGAAGGTTATACAATTTCAGAGTCATCTAAAAACAATTTCCAGAATGCTCCATTGGCTAATCTAGAACAACCTGAGCCTTCTGGAAATGTACACCCAGAAAGGCGAGGATATTTTGAAAGAGGTTCATCAGTCAGTAGTTAAAGAGACAAGGAGAGTTCTTCCAGATGGCTATGAAGAATCTGACGAGGAAACCGAAGTGAACATATTTCTGGGGGTGGTGCTGAGGTCAATAATGGACACAATAATGCGGGAGGCAATAACTGTAATGCCAGAGCCAGAAATACAGCAAACAATAATGCTGGAGGAAATGAAAATACCGGTAATACCAGGAATAATGGACCTCGCAAAGGTGATCCACCACCGGATCTAGAACTTTTGGATGATCGAAATCCATGAGGTAGAACCATCAGTTGAAGGCAAAGAAGGATTATAGAATTCGAGGATATGAAACCAATGAAAATCAAGCAACCGTAATGATTAAAGGGAAAACCAAGCGAGCATTGCAATATATGGTGGGTAACCATGCAAGTTTTTATGGAAGAATAACCAGAAATGTTTCCTAAAGATGAGAGAACAATCGACTGGATCAGATCTCTAATGGATATACTTGCAGCTGCTTGGCATATCCAGAGGATCAAGAGAACATTTTCTGGCCTGCATCCGAAATGATTGATGGGCTATGACAATGCGTCGAAATTACGATTTGAAGATAGGGAAGGTAGGGACAAAGCTCATGTTGATCTCACAAAAGTAAAATATGCAGGATGCATCAGGGACATGTTAACTCAAATCCAAATGCACAACGACTAGATCTTATTAACAGGAACGGCTTAGAAGAAAACGATTTTGGAGCGACTACCAAATAACATTCTACAACAAATGTGTACAATTGATCTCACCAGAAAAAGCAATACGGAAATGATTGATATTGTTAATAAGACTGGAAGAACTGCAGGGAAGTGGGATGACGTAAAGAGGATACTAGGTCTCAAGAAGGTTTTCCCAGAATAACAGATGTTAGATTATCCAGAGAAACTGTCTCAACGAATGTTTCAGGGATTTAGTAAATCTCCACAAGGAGATAAACAACCTGGAAGATTACAGAAGACTTTGAAATCTAGGAATCAATCTGGGAACTCATATGCCGAACGAACAGAGGGTATCGAAACGAGTGAACTTGATGGGAGAATGGTAGCAGGAGAAGGTCAACATTGTACAAGGCCAGCAGATCGGAAGAGAGCACAGAAAATGATGGATTATTATTGATGGAAAAGGATGGAAAATGGAAAGGCTCATTTTCGAATGGCAAAAGAAGAGCTGAAGCTAAAAGTAGGCGCTTATGATATGGAAGAATCATCTGGCATGGATTTGTATGTACCAGATGTTGAAAGATCAAGCAGTGATTCCAAAGACGAATCAAGTTATCAGGGGGATATCAACTTTGGGAATGAGTCAAGTGAGTCGGAAGAACAACATACCAAAAAACCGTATTCCGACGGGAGAGAAATGAATCAGAATTCCGAAGATGAGGAAGAATAGGTAACTACGGAAGGAACAGGTGAGAATCAGGTAGTCAATATGCCACAGTAAGCATACTGATCGAAAATTGACATTTTAACATCCCAATCTCTATCTGGACGTTTCTTTTTCCTTTTGTTATAATTTTCCTCTGGGAATGATCAGAAGATCAAAACAGCTGGTCAGTTAGGAAATCTGACTGAACATAATATTTCCATTTGAATAGTTTAGGATACACTTCGACATTATCTTCACTACAACCATTCACAAGTACGGTCATGCTATTATCGGAAGGATTGCATTGTCTAAACAAGGTGCTAAGGAATCCTCCGTGGGTGAAGCAACAAACTTCAGACCTCGTCCGATCGTGTCTTTGACCATGCGGCAAAAGATAACACAAAAATCCACCAACTATGATCTACTAAAATCCGCAAGAGACTGATATATATGATCTTTCTCGGCATTGATGGGAAATACTATCCTTTACAATCCATGGTGGGTCTTGGAAGTACATTGTTTGTCGTTTCGCCAGAGGCATCGAAAGCGTTTGCAATACTGGTGGTAAGTCGATCAAAGAAGGTTGAATCAGAAGAGGTTACAGGACCAGAGATAATTACTGAAGGTTTATGTATGAAACCATGTGGAGTCTCCTCCGGTAATGCTACATCCTATATCAAACAGGATCATTCCTTTGAGGTCATGAATGTCTCTTGCAAATGTACTGCGCTAATTCCTGCTTGGTATTTGGCCAAACATTCGGCCTGTGGAGTAACAACTAGTCATTTACATATTCCACAGTGAGGGCGAAGTTGTTACAGACAGGGGAAAATCCATCCGGAATACACAATTGCATACGACAATCGAGTCACTTTGAAGCCTGAGGCATAACCTATCGGGTTAGTAGTTATGAATAATCTGTCAGTAGCAGAAAAGTCACCAGTTCATTACCATAAGCACTGGTTGTTTTTTTGACCCAGAGCACACAGAAAAGCTACCGGATAGTCGGGGATATGATCAGAAATTGAAGTAAAATGATTCTGACGACAAGCTTCAAATGGGCCCAATATATCAGTTAACACAAGAAGAAGAAAAATACTGAATATAATATTGTGAGAAGATTATTAAGGAAGGAAAGATTCGACCATCTAGCAGTTTTGTCGGAAGGCCGATTTAGATTGTTCTTGAACCTAATGGACAGGGTGTATGATTATGTCTGGATTATTGACATCGTGATGATTTCACAAAGGACGATAAAGCCACTCCCCCAATTATGGACGAATTGCAAAATCGAGTTGATGGAGCCGGATTCCTGACAATGGTCAATATGAGACCAAGATTGCATTTGATACGAGTGGCTCTTGGTTACAAAAAGTTCACAGCTCTCAGAACTAAGTTCAGCTTGTTCGAATATATGTTACTGCGTTTCGGGTTAACCTATGTGCCAGCTACTTCTCAACGAGAGATCGATCGGATATTATAATCATTGGTAGGTATTCGGTTAGAGTTCAATACAGGAGAGGAAATCAGCAACAACAATGGAATGATGGTGGTGGTTTATATTGATGATATATTCATAGCCATGAAAGGAGCAATCGAAAGACAACAGAGACAAGTTTCGAAGGTTCTGCAGCTCTTACTTGACAACGATATGTTTGTCGAGATTGAGAAATGCATATTTGTTGCAAAGCACATACCATTTGCAGGAATTCTGGTCAGTGGATCAGGGTTAAAGATAGATCCTGACAAAGTGAAAGCTAGCATGGATTCGCCATCACCAATGAACCGGAAGGAAGTTCAGCAATTGCTTGGCTTGTGGAACTTTTCCAGAAGATTGCTACGATCATGGAGAAGGATAGTATCTCCACTGCCTGATCTGTTAAGAGGAGAGAAGAAATCTCCCTCGAGAGGAGACCAGGGGGCTGTGTTTTTGAAACTTGCAGTACTATTCATCTTGGGAAAAACAACAATACAGAGACATTACAACCCCGAGCGCCCAGCGTGACAGGATACAGAAGTGTAAGATTTTGCCACAGCAGGGATATTATCACAGATGTTGAAGGATAATAAGCTACATTCTGTTCGATCTGTGTCTAGGAAACCCGCTCTGGTAGAATTGAATTACGATGTATTCGATATGGAAATGCTAGCGGTCATATTCTCCATCACAAAATGGAGACACTTCTTCAAGGGAGCACAACATAAAACAATAATATATTCTGATCATCAAAACCTTACCAAATTTAAGTCCACTGTCAAACTCAACAGAAGGCAATCCCATTGGGCCGAGGAATTTGCAACTTTTGATTATGATTTATACTATTGAAAAAGTACTAGTAATGGGAAAGCAGATGCGCTGTCAAGGTGCCTGGAGTTCACCTCTAGAGAAGGGGGTACAACAGCTGCAGGAAATCAAATGCTATTGAGCGAGAAAGAATGGTTTCAAATTGGAGCGATGCGAATCGATGATGACGATTACGAATGCATCAATATGGTGGCTATTGATATTGATCAGTTACTTCTGGAAGCTGAAGAAGCATGAAAGAGAAAAGATTCATTGAGGACAAGTATCAAGCGATATGGAAACAACTTTCTTCCAGAGATATAATCGATAAGGAATATGAAATGAAGGGAGACATAATGTGCTGGATCAGTTGGATTTATGTGCCAGAAGGATTAAGGATGAGGATAATACAGTCGGAATACAATTCAAAAGTGGCAGGTCATTTTGGAAGACAATGCATCTTGGAATTGATTAATCGGAATTTCTATTGGCCAAATATGGAAACAGATATTCTGATGTTTTGCAATGAGTGCGATAATTGTGAAAGAACTATGAGCCCAAGATATGTGGAGGGCAGCTATTACATCAATTCAAATTAGCATGGAAACCATGGACAGATATCACCACAGATTTCATCACCGATTTGGTAGAGTCTGAAGGTGCGACAATGATAGTAGTGGTGGGAGAATGTTTTACCAAAATGGCTCATTGTATTCCTATTAAAAAGAATGATTCGCCGATGGTAGCCAGAGCATATTTCTAGAACGTGTGGAAGTATCTTGGGTTTTCAGAAGATGTTGTATCAGACCGATACAGCACTTTGAGAGGTCAATACTTTATCGCTCTGTCCAATTTTCCAAGGGTGAAAAGAAGCATGAGCACAGCATACCAACCACAGACGGATGGTCAGACCGAGTGGATAAATCAAGTGGCAGAGGCATACTTACAGTCATACTACAATTATGAACAACACAAATGGTCATCAATGTTAGCCATAGCCAGATACGCGTATGATAACTTGAAGCATTCTGTGACGAAGATTTCACTGTTTTACACAAAGAATGGATTCCAACTGCGAACTAATTGGCTCACAGATATACAGTTTAGAAATCTCGCCTCGGAGTTATATGGTCAGTATATGCAGTCGGTTCCTGAAAAGCGAGATCACCAGCTGGAACTCTCCATTGACAGCATGAATAAATATTGCGATACAAAATGGAACTCAATAGAGCCATTTACAGTAGGAGAGTTTGTAAATCTTAACTGAAAGAATATCAGACCAAACCATTGGTGCCGGAAGTTGGAAGATAAACTGTATGGACCTTTCGAAGTAGTTTGGAATGAAGCAGTCAGCAGTATTGGAAGATGAATTAACCAGAGTCATGGAGGATACATCCGATCTTCAACATCTGTCGACACACAGACCCGGCAGAGGATAGTCAATCTGCGATTCGGTGTATCCTCTGTCCTATTGCCTGAGGCCATGAGAATCATCAGGGTACTTCTTGGCCAAAGAAAACAGTTTCGGCCGAAGCATGACGTGACAGTGGAAAGTATAATGATGGCTGATAATACGAGGCCGGAAGCAACCTTACTCATTGGTTTCAGTTAGTATTCATTGCAATGTCAGACTATATATGAATACTAGCTGACGCATCATGTTCTATGTTGGCATATTATTGGTTGGCCGCCTATTAAATCTATGAAGCAAGCCAAATAGCTTTTAAGGTGAGGCATATATTTGTGATACTGCAATGCCGACTTTGATCGGCTGATCCAACTCCCGTAACAAAGAGAAAGTAAGATGTCTAAATTCAGGTTCGATCTGTCACATTGTCCGACATGATATCATGTGACAGATGGCCTGATTCTCTTCAGGAGCGTAATGCATTGAACTTACATTGCACAAACACCATAACTTACTGGGATGCGTGGCAGTAATCACTGGGCACATGTAGAAATAGTATGACGTGACTGCGATAATACGAACATGATCAATGGAGTCACAGCGTCGAAGTTTGGGCGTACAAACCCTTGAAGACAACTATGAATAGATCACATTGTTCTGGCATTGAGAGGAACAAGCTCAAGCAGCAATCCACAGTCAGCAGTCAGAAACACCGATGACAATCCTAAAATATTATTAAAAATTCTATCTATTGAACTACTCAAAATTACTTCTCTACTCCACACTTGTCATATGTCTCCATATGTCTGGGTTCAGATTGACACAATCTCAATACACACCGCAAGGAAGTCGAATTCTTCGGTGAATGGATTGTCAATTTAGAATAGCGTTGTGTAATCCACGTCTCGACAGTAATCAAAGTAATAGTGGATATGGAAGGTTCCAGGTATAGCGTATATTGATATTTGGCTACTGTGTTATTACTCTTCGAAGAGTTTCCTGAAGATGTTTCCTTTGTGGATAAGGTGTAATCTCGATTGAGAGGAAGTGCATCAATATTCGGGTATGAATTGATCAGGTCGCTCTTGAAGATGGTCAAGAGGTTGAGTCTTAGAATAAGACGAGCAAAGAAAGAGTTTCTTAGATAGGCGGTTGCACTTAATTCAAATAAATATTGTATTAGTTTCTGGGATTAAGAACCCACTTAACAGGCACCACTACAGGAACCTATTTGCAAGTGAGCTTTTGCTGTTTTATGCACACTAGTGCTGTGGCAAACAATGGTGAGCCAGATCCTGTTCGAGAACCCAAAGCCCAACATCAACATCCCTCATAGGCATGTAACCACTGGACTTGTTTCCTTCAGGTAGTGCTCCAGAGCAGGGCAGTTCTACATTAATTTGGTATATGGTAGCTCTGCGGGGTTCTTAGAGAATCACAGGGGTTGCCTCTGTGCAGGCTACAATGATGTGCAAGACAAAGCCCATGGGCCCGTGATGCCAGATTTTTTGCCTTTCACCTGTAGCACTTATTCTTGGCTCTGCCTTGATCAATCCAGATCAATCTGCATTGAAATCATTATGGACATTATGTTCCAGGGTTGCTGTCACGGGTAGACAAAACCAGATCATGCTGAGGACAGTGCTTTCTGAGTTTGCAATGGCTTTCGCAGACATGACAGTCTGAACTCCTTGGCTTAAGAATGTTCGGGGTCTGACATATAATCAGCTCAAGGCTGCGTTGTGGTTTGGGGCTGGAAAGGTGGCATTGGCTCAATCAATAGCTCCGAAACCCCTTCGCAGCGAAAGTCATCTGAGAGCAGGTGATGCATTGGGTAAATCGGCCACCTGCCCAGTGGCTCGTCAAACAGGTTAGCACTCTTCACATTCCCACTTTCTGCCATTCACATCAACTCTGACATTTACATCTGACACATACCAACTGTGAGATTTAGCTCTGACCCTTATTAACTTTGGTATTATACTGTGATATCAATTCTTCATATGATAATACTGCTAATGGCACATAGTACTGCCATATCGTAGGCTACACTTGTTTTGGTATCCTTGGATCAATGAATCCTGATGAGCATGCCTCTGTGAAGATGTTATTTATCGACTACAGGCAGGTGAGGGTCCATGACTTGTCCAATCTGCCAAGCAATGAGAACTTGAACCTATATTACAATTGCAGAAATTTCATCATGGTGGAACAGGGTATAAATAACCAAATGGAACGTGATGCATGGTTACATATGCAATGGATTGGGCAGCAGCAAACAGAACCCGCTACTTCAGTGGTTATTCTGACCACAATCAATTTGGTAATTCGAAACACTTTGCTGATGAAACAATCCCCAATGCCAACTGCCCTGGGGGTTCTCCAGAATGCTGACTGTGAGAATATTCATCTCGATGCTAATCCAGTACATGATAGCCTAATTGGAAAGTATTCCCCCCAGGCACTCCGATCTTCTGTGTTTGGTCAATATAACGATGTAATGGACATTAGTCAATTTGAGATCTTTCTCTACTTTACACTGATTGATCTGCACATATTTTCCAGCTGAGTTGGTTCTTGGGTTTCTGGGTTCAATCTGGTTTCCATCTTAGCTGTCTTGAGTAATGGGGTTTGGACTTCTGGGTTTGCTTTGCTAGAATTTAGGTCCCTGTTGGGTTAACTCACAGTTTTATTTTTTGGAAGTGTGTGAGCTGCACTCATCAGATTTTCATTTTGCCAGAAATATATAATCCCTCACCCATGCTTGACATGACTAGTAATGGCTAGTGTGGGCGCTTACAATGACTCATGGCTTACTCCATGTGGGGATGATGTTTTGCTTGTACCAGTAACATAAAAATTGGATGAGTATTGTAGACTAGTACCGGCAAATGGAGTAATGTAGTTGTTGTCTTCGACTCTGATGCCTGCCACTCTGACAGATGCCCTCCAACAGCAGTCACTCTTACAGCAGCCACCCAGAGAGATGCTGTCTTACAGTAGTTCCCTGACAGCGGTTACTCTGACAGCAGCCCTTTGACAGCAGCGATGCGACAGCAACCACACCGACAGAAGCCCTCTGACAGAAGCTCTCCGATAGCAGTAACTCAGATAGCAGCCACTCAGACAGGTGCCCTCTGACAACAGCCCATTGTCGACAACTCTGACAACAACCTGACAACCACTCTGACAGCGACTCTCCAAAGAGTTTGCCATGACCATGCTCAGTGGACAGAAAGTCTTCAATATTTAACAATGTGAAATCTCTACTAGTAAGCTTGCTTCAAGCATATCACCCAGCAAGTACTCTACAGTCAAGGCGAGAATGACCTATGTTTGTGGTACTTGCTAAAACAATATTGAATGGATATTGTGAAGATAAATCAAACCAAAATCCTTTAATACCAATTAAAGCTAAAACTAACCCCCAAAAGCCAGAAGAATATAACAGAATGAATATTGAGTGCTGTAGCACAATGGTCCTATCAAATATGATATCCATGCCACCTGGCCGAAGGCTCCACATTTTGGTTAGGGTATATCCACTTCCAAACTGTGAGATTCAATAACAGTGCTAAACAGCAATGCTTTGAAACTTTTGAATAGGAATTCGACTTGGCATGCACATAATGGGATTGGCTGCAGAGCCCTTACATGGAGTAGTCACCACAGTCCTCATCTCATTTACCAATATATTATCATTCGAATGGAACAGTTTGAGGCTTTGAGATGAGTGGCCAGTTATAGCAGGCAATGTAGGTAGGTCAGATAGTGGAGATTATAGGTGGAGAATGGAAATCTATGCCGTACAAGAGTATGAATTGTAGTACCTGAGATGGTGCTACCAATATCCTCCATGACCTCTATATATGCTACATACTCCTAACATAAAGTTGCCAAGATCTGGTGAAGTAACATGCAATCCCTGGGCTACACATGTACACTAACTATGGGTCTGTGATCTTAATTCATCTACCCAATCCCCAAGCCACACAGTAAACTACCTCAATGGGTCGAGTACATTGATACATCCATCCTGATCACAAACATAGCCCAGGTGTAAGTAACATATTACAATCGAGCACAACCGAGCTCTGACATGGTTGCTCTGACAGGTTGCTCTGACAGGTTGCTCTGACAGATTGCTCTGACAGGTTGTTCTGACAAGCAAATACCAGACAAGCAAGCACAAGTGCCGATTTCGTATGACTGACACTATCAACATACTCTAATTGTGAGTCTGGTGCATATCTGTTCCCAAATACTGGCTGCCATACCACACAGATCTGATATTAGTGTTAGTCAGTGTACTTGGTATATACTATACAATCTGCTGCTGTACCTTGCAAAATATGACAAAATCCTCACCCTCATCTCTTTCTGAAAGAGTCACAGAAATTGACAGCAATACTAAGCATTTCATTGTTGAAACTTTCTCTTTCATGCAATGGCCATACATCAGCAACAACTCTAGTTTCCATCAGAAACACCCGGGTGTTCCGGACGGCTCTGACGGCTCTGACAGAACCTCTTACCCTCTGACGGAGAATTACACGCTACCTGTCGCCCAGGCGACGGGTCGCATTGCATCCGTACCTCCATTACTTTGTGGCAATGTTAACACATCATCAGAAGGACACATGTGTTACACTCTTTGCAGGAGCTGCAGTTATGCTGAAGCCGTTTACACAACGCCTGGCGATGTTAAATCATAGCTACTACTTATCGTTCAACGATTATCAAATCTTATCCATTCAGTTTGTATTCTCATCTATGTATCTATATAGCTACCTATCAACACACGGTATATCTGGACTGGCAGCACGCGGTGATTGTCAGCAATTCGAGGTGCGCCTGCAGATAACAATCGAGTGAACTCAGAGATATACTCCGAGGCCGGGGTCGAGCGGGTTTGGAGATGCACTTGGAGGCCCAGATGGAGTAAACTCAGAGATGCACTGGGAGGCCGCGATCGAGCGAGTTGGAGATGCATTTCGAGACTGAGATTGAGTGAACTCACAGATGCACTTGGAGGCCATGATCGAGCGAGTTTGGAGATGCACTTGGAGACCGAGATTGAGTGAACTCAGAGATGCACTTTGAGGCCGTGATCGAGCGAGTTTGGAGATGCACTTGGAGGCTGAGGTCGAGTGAACTCAGAGATGCACTTTGAGGCCGTGATCGAGCAAGTTTGGAAATGCAATTGGAGACTGAGATTGGCTGAACTCACAGATACACTCCGAGGCCGTGATCGAGCGAGTTTGGAGATGCACTTGTAGCAGGCTATGATCGAGCGAGATTGCAGGAGTGCTTGGAGGTGGTCGATCTGGAGGCGGTCGATGGGAGGTGCGCCAGGTGCTGAGACTCTATTCATCGGTTAGTTAACTCGAAACCGTGGGAATGTGACGAGCTGACTTTACCTTTGAACCTCTTATGAAGAACTGGCGGGTGGCGGTCGATCGGTAGGGAGGTACACCGGAAGCTGACGCTACATTCATGGGTCATCTCGAAATCGGGAGAATGATGGGACAACAGACAATCTTAGATGTATGCTGTACTCGGTGTATGCTGTACTTGGTGTATGCTGCACTCGGTGTATGCTGCACTCAGTGTTAACTCGTGATCATCGCATGAAGATATAGAGAGGGATGACTTAACTTTGTGTTCTTGCAATGATGGTAGAGTTGTGGACGAAAGAGTGAGAGATGGGAGATGGAGATGAGAATGCTATGGAGGCTACAAGCGGCTAAGAGAAATCAGGGGAATGACTTGCCTGATTGGGTTTAGAAGAGCTCGTATCAGTGTTGTTACCCGCTGGATCGGGACTCGTATCTGCCGTATCGGGGATGGTCAATTGACTCGCACATGAAATTCTCTAAGTCCCAGTTTCTCATGATGATTTCCCCCATCTCCTCTGATCTCTCTTTTTCTTGTGCTCAACTCTACCATCGCCTAAGAACACGATGTTAAGTCATCCCTCTCTATCTCTCCATGCCATAATCATGAGTTAACACCGAGTACAGCATACACCAAGTACAGCATCATCCCAAGATCGACAGTCTCTCACTCCCAGCCAGTTTCTGATCCATTTACCAGTTAGCCAATGAATAGAGTCTCAGCTGCCGTCGCACCTCCCTCCAAATCGACTGCCTCCCAGTACTCCTCCATTCTCGCTTGATCGTAGCCTGCAAGTGCATCCCCAAACTCACTTGGTCACAGCCTCAGAGTGCATCACTGAGTTCACTCGATCTCGGCCTCCAAGTGCATGTCCAAACACGCTGGATCACGGCCTCCAAGTGCATCTGTGAGTTCACTCAATCTCGGTCTCCAAGTGCATCTCCAACCTCGCTCGATCACGGCCTCCCAGTGTATCTGTGAGTCCACTCCATCTTGGCCTCCAAGTGCATCTCCAGATTCGATCGATCACGGCCTCCAAGTATATCCTTAAGGAGGAACGGTGGGTGTACGGAGATACAGGGGTAACCGAGGTGGAATGAACGACGCGGAGTATATATTCGGGAGACCCCGGGGTAGATAGACAGCATCTCATTTTCATCTCATCTTGTCATACAATGAAAATACACACTGTATCTTTCCCAACTTTTGGTCTCACTGACTCTTTCCGTGGATTCTCACGGTCGGGTAGTATCATATCTTCTCACCTTCTTCCTACGCTCCTCGAGCTGAATGTAGAAGGAACGCAAGGTGAGATTTTCGCAGCTTCACCCATTGCATTGCAATCCCGATGCAAGCGTGTACCCAATGAACCCATTCCGACGTATGGTCACAGTTGACAACAACGCCAGAGTGTTTGTTTGGAATAGAAGACTGACAGAGTGGGATGAAATGGCGAAACGGCGATCGGAGGGTGATATGCAATGCGACGGGCGGTATTGACACCGGGCGCTGAGTAATCCGCCACCCGGGTGTCTCTGAAGGCTCTGACATAGCGCGTCCACTCTGACAGAGCCATCCCGCCCAGACGGAAATGTTTTTTGCTGATGTACAACCTCAGCTGCAGGGATAAAGCAGCGAGGAGGGTCAAGTAGAGATAAGAGTAGCCTGCAGGGTCCAACCAAGCCGTCTTCAGCGGCCTTTGTAGAGGTCCTAATCACTCATATCTAGTGTAACCATCACAAACTACAACCCGTTGGGATATGTGTCATTCACATCTTATTAGGTACGTTACCTGCTGAGTGTTCTTAGATACCTACTGCCCTACAATTGTAAGCAGCACCGCAAATCAGGTTGACCTCAAAGTATGTGCAGACTCCTCATGCTATACTACCTGGAATGCAGTATCGGAATTATAAGCAGTTCATTTTGTTCACCGTCAGGTGAGGTCAGTGGCTGTGGCCCATGTCGCACTGTAGGAGAGATGTGGCTGGGCTTTGGAGAACATACAATTCAGGACAATGTCTGCCCCATTGACTTGCAGATTAGTCAAAACCATACAGTGCCATATCAAGGATCACCTTCATGGTGGGATCTGCCGATGGAGATGCCAGAGTGGCTTCGCAAGAAAGTCATCATAGTGTTGTGTAATGTAGGGGTTTGTGAACACGAACACCGTCAGGAAGATTGGCAGATTCCTGCATCCTAGCAACGTAGTATAATATGAATTCTAACTTATGGAACCTATAACTGACTCTGAATATGTGAAAGTACAGTAAAACTTTGACTTTGACACGAAAGACCCATTATATACAGCATTGTGTTGACGCTGACACCTACTTTAGCTTTAATGATATCTTGAACTCTGATAACCACCCTACTTTGATATGCGAAGTAACCCCATCAATTATATGGCATTACTTCAACTTGCACTTGGGAGACCCACTGTATACAGTATAACTTCAACTATGACAATTAACATAACTCTTAAAATCTGCTTAGCTCTGACGATCACTCTACTCTGATATGAAAAGCAACCCCACCTATAATACAGCATTACATCAACTGAGACACAACAGACCCAATGTATACAGTAAAACTTCAACTCTGACAGTTACCTTAACTCCGACAAGCCCCTTGACTATGACAACCACCCTACTCTGATACAGAAAGCTACCCCACCAATGTAATACGGCATTACTTCAACTCTGACATAGGCGACCCAGCATATACGGTATAACTTTGACTCTGACAATCACCCTAACTCTGACAATCGCCCTAACTCTGACAATCACCATAACTCTGACAATCACCCTAACTCTGACAGTCACCTAACTCTGACAATTACCCTAACTGTGACAACTACCCTACTGTGACAGTGGAAGCAACCTCACCTATACAGTATTTAATTCAACTCTGGCACGGAAGACTCAATGTCTACGGTACAATCTCAACACTGACAATTAACTCGATTCTGATACAATTACCGCATAAGTTTGTTTTTCACATAGACCATAACTCTGAAATGGGAACCAGTATTATTGGTTTTATTTTTAACTCTAACAAAGATTCATTGAGGTGACAGGGGTGAGATGTGCAGTATATAATAAATGATGATGAGCTAGGGATTTCATTTATATGCAATGCGGATCCACCCAATGCGAACCTGCACAACATACAACACACATAATTGCAAACTGAACCAGATTAGGCATCAGCACTCATAAGTGCTATAGACATTCCTGAGGCAGCAATGGCCTCAATGATCATAACCCCAGTGTCAGATCCCAGGGAGGCGGCGGCATCAGCCGTAGTGATAAAAACGAAGGCGGTAGTAGCTGTGGGAATAAATCCAATGTGAATGTGCGATTATGGCCCCAATATGGGGGTAATACTGGTGGTTACAAGGTCTCTGAATGAAAGCCGATGGGCAATTGCAATGACAATTACGATGAACCATGATCCTCACATTGAAGATCCTGCATATTCAAACGTCGTTGTCATTCTTCCAGTTTACATTAGCGATGTGGGGTAGTGACGCATCCAGCCTGACATTTGTATCCGACTTTGACAATTTATACGTGCTAATACCTAGTCTTTCACCCAGTAACCAGCGACAGGTTGCTACAAGGAGACATAACCATTGCTGTATTTGACTCTGACAGTTTCAAGTTGTGAACACCTAATTTGTCTAACAACCAGCGGCCTGGTAGCATACACAGAATTGTCCACTGTTATGTTGCTGACGGACAATACTTTGGCGCGATTGACCACTCTTACTCCTGGCAATCTGGTGCACAGTGGGGGGTAATACCCACACTCACATCCAACATCACACCTTCTAGCTGACAATGCATGGTCATTGCAATCACCCCGTGACACTACTCCAGGGAACCAGGGGCACTATGCTCAGTTGTGGGGTTGCAAAAAGGTTGAGCCTAATAGTTAGCTAGTGACCCAAAGGTTGATTGTGCTAGGGCCGGGTAGGCTGGTCAGTGCACTGCAGCACTGTCGTACAGAGCTGCACCTTATGTATATGTCTAAACCTCCCACAACCACCTACACTCCAAGCCAACCTGCACCAGCCCCAACAGGAAGTATACAAAAAGAAAACACAGCCAAAAACCTGTCAAACCCACCTCCGGTGCGTCAACAACCATAAGATGTTCCAAAAATCGGTTTCTGAGCCTTTCAACATCCATCAATTCACAAAGAGACTCAGTTTTTGTTCACATTTTCGCATTAACTCTCCACAGATACCTTTCAAATTGGCCAATGATCGCCAATCTGGCTCATGATATCCAAGCCCCTATATTGCATATTGTAGTGTTGTTGCCGAAGAGCCCTGGTGCTCAAAATTGGCTTCAACCACATGCGCCTGATCCTGCTCGGGTGATGTGTGCAATCGTGATGGTGCTTGATGGTTTCGGCTATCATCCACATGATCATGTTTCATATGGGAGCCATAACACATTGCACAATCTCCAGTGAGCAGGGGTGTTTAACCAAAAAGCATCGGTTCTGATGGCTTTGGTAATGCAAAACAGCCCAGCAATAGGCCATTGAAACTTTCTGGAATAGAGATTTGCCGACTCCAATTTGCTAAGATTTTCATAGCCAACCAAACGGAGCCTGGTGGTGAGAGAAAAACTGAATCTCCCACATTGAAATTGTGTGGGTGGCGAGACTTATCAGCTTCCAAAATCATCCTTCTTTGCGCTTCCTCCAACCGCTGTCTCAACTTGCAGAGATCTGACAACATCTGTTTGGCGAAGTAGTCTGCTACAAGGCCACTGTTTGGCTGCTGGTCAGCACTTGGGGTTGATACCCGCAGATTGATTGGGAACCTTGGCACGCATCCCATGTCTGCCCGATATGCAGATGTTTTGAGAGACGTATGGCATGCTGCATGGTAGGTGAGTTCAGCCAATAGTTTCAGGCTGATCTACTCCTTTGGGCATTGAGCCATGTACATGTTCAAATAGCATTTGATAACTGCATTCAAATTCTGCCTTTGGCCATACATCTGCAGGAGACAGATTGAACTGAGAAAGCATTTGGTTCCCGGTTGGGCCGGCAGGGATCCCCACAAATCTGACATACAGTGGGAATCCTTATGGGAGATAATGGTATCTGGAATTCCCTCTTTTCGAACCCACATGTGAAGAACCTCCCTGGCAAATGCTTCTGCCATCAAATGGTGTTCCCTGATTGTGTTCCATCATGCTCGCATGGTCGGTGGATCGAGAATGGTAACTATGCAGTCATTGCCATCTCTGGCTGTGGCTGGTAATTGAGTACTGAAATTGATAATAACCATTGAAACCCATGTCACTGGAATTGCCCATGGTTGCAGCAGGCCATACTGCAGTTGCTTTGAATGTTTGACACTATGGCAAACATCGTAACCTCGAGCCGATGCCAATTTGGGCTGAGTTTGATGAGGCCAATAAAATATTGATGCAATGTCTGCCATTGTTTTTGCAGCTCCTTGGTGTCCGCTACCAAGCGGTGATTCATGAGCTTCCGACATCACGTTGCGCTGCATGTCCACGGTAATGCACAGTGCCCCATTATCTCTGCAAAACAGAATGCCATGATCAAGTCGGAACGTTCTTGCTGGTATGATCTTCTTCTGATGGAGCTTGTCTTTCAAATGCAGGGATGTCCGATTTCCAGCCTTGTCAGTTACTACGGCTTCGTTGCAAAATACCTTGTCAATTGGACAGAAATACACATCTTACACGACTAACTCACACACCTCGTGCTTCCATTCCTCCGCACCAATGATCTGGAGTTCCATGATCTTGATGCTGATGGTGGCTGCTGGGGTTGCTCAAACTGAATGGTGAATTATGCTCAATGCATCTGCTACCAGATTGGCTGCTGCTGGGAAGTACTTGATTGAACAGTGCATCTGTTGTAGTTTATCCAAGTGTCGCCATTGGCAGCTGCAAAGTTTGTGCTAGCTCTGGCTATACTGCAGCGACATTTGGTGCATGTATACTGACGTATGTTGATTGCTATGGTAGGCTTCCAGTAGATTAAATTGTTGTTGATCGCCGACATCTTGTGGTCACATGCTGAGTAGTGCGTCTCGATATCCTGGACACTTCAACAGCAGAAGCACTGCAGACTTTCTGGCAGCGGGCCCTCTGGTCCACAAAATGCCTTTTCAGCCAGAATAGTTCCAATTGCCATGTCTGAAACATCAGTGTGCAGGATGTAGTCACACTCCAGATAGCATACCGCCAGCACCAGAGCAGATGCTAAAGCCCTCTGAAGGTTGTTGGATTCTACCAGATGCTTCTGACACCACCAAACAGTACTGTTATTGGCTGTGCATACATATAGCTGCGTGGTCTGGTATGCGAACTTGTTCAGAAATATTCTATAACAGCTTGCTAACCCCAGGAATGACTCAAGCTGGGCTATGCATGCTGGTACTGGCCAGTCATTTATGGGTGCAATCTGCCTGTCCTCCATGTGGATTCCCCTCAAATTGACCTAGACACGGACACACGACGTCTCAGTGGCTCCAACAGCGCGTTTTTGCTTTTTCGATTGGAGATTCGCTGCCCTCATTGCTTTCAGGACAGAGTCAACATACATCTTGTGTTCAGCCATACTGTGAGAAAATATTTGTACATCATCCTGGTATATAATCGCAAACATTCTTTACTGGTCCAAAATGCAATGCATGGTGAGCATATATGCTGACAGCGCATTAGCCAGACCAAATGAAATCAACCTCCACTCATAGTAGCGATCCAGAGTGAAGAACACGGCATTGTGCCTGTCATTCAAATGTATACACCACTGGAAGTACCCACTGGCTAGGTTGAGGTTGGTAAACACCCTGGAACTCTGTATGCAATCAATGGGATCTGCTATGTATGGAAGTGGGTACTGGTGGCTGGTGGTGAAAGCATTTAAGCATCTGCAATCGATGTACAACGGATGTCTACAACCTGCTAGTTGAGTAAACAAGATCACTGGTGCCATGAATTGGCAGTCACTGTGAGTAAGTCAGCCACTGGTCCGTTACTTGCCAATCTGCATTTCAAACTGTATGTGCTCTGAATCTGACATCCAGTACAGCTGGTGATAAGGTGGATTTGTAGTTGGGTTGGTGTCATTGACAAACTCATCATTTGAAACTGGGGAGACTCCCACTGGCAGTTTGAAGAGGTCTGCAAATGCCCTCCTGATGTGCAGCCACCATGTGTCGAGGTCTGTATGCGAGTGTGGCATAGCCTCCTCTTCCTCCTCAATTATCAGGTCGATACATGGGTGAATATTGACAATAGATATCTCTGACGACTTGCAGCCTGCGACGATGGTCATATAGACGATATTGATTGCCGATAATTTGCCACATGCCAGGAATGAACCCAAACAACCCTCAGTCATCAGTGGCAAGGTCACAGACCCGGAAGTGATATTGTGATAATTGTTGATGGAAGGTGGGAGGCATCTTGCCAATCAGTCCAATTGGGCTCCAGCATATGCAGAGCATTAGTTTTATGATCGATGATATGCATATTGGCTGCCGTCCAAGCGTTACTCAGAATTAGGCCATGGATGCCTGCAAAGTCGAAAATCGCATGTCTCCTGGACATGTCAGCATGGTTGCCAGCAACACCTCTTATCAAGGCATTTAGCCAAACTTGCCTTCTATCTGTCTCTACCATCTCTTCTCCTGGGACCGAGACTATTATGCACCCACAAAGTCAACATTTGAAGCTGAAACAATTGGCTTAGGCAGTATCCACACAATCATGGGAGGCGCCGTAATCAAACTAGGAATATGCTGAACCAATTTTATTATTGGAGATTGAAATGGAAGCATTAAAATGCAGTAAGTCAGAATTAGGTGAACTAGTTGGAGCACAAGTCTCATTATCTGGGTAGCTGCTCAAGTACAATTTCGCATGCTATATGCACGCTTTTTTGCCTTTCTGCAATTCCTTACTCTTCACCAATTTCGCTTTTTCAATCCTATTCTGTCTAGTAGGATGTTCCACCACTACTCCCAATTGTCATTTCGCTGGCCATCCTCCTCATCCCCAACCTCCTGCTCTACTGTCAAATCTTCCCCATCATTGTTTGTACTCGTGTCCTTGACTGTGGCCACCTTGACACAACTGATTATCCTTGCTGCCGAGGTGGCTGATGTTCCTGGGCCGTCTTGACAAGTGTCGATGCAATTACGACCACAGTCTCATCTGATTTGCATTCCACCAGTGCTTGTAATGAATGCTTGGCTGTTCCCCAACCTGACCGGAGGTGTACAATGGTGTACCTCGTGTCCCAAGCCATTACTGTGGTTGCAACCAGTGGCCTTGGTATTAGCTACAGCAAGATGTATGGGCTCCAGATGGATAGGCTTTGGAACAGTGGCTGTGTTATGTGGGACAAAGTTGGCACCATAGTTCACTGGCATAGCTGTGATTGCTGGATGTGAAGTTGTATGTTCAGAGAATTCACTGACCATCTCCATAGTATCGGCCAATGTGGAAGGGGTACCTGGCTGCAGCATCTTTTGCCTGGGAGCTGAGGCTATGATCTGATCTGTGATTCCTGTAGGCAGTTTGAAACAGTACTTGAGGGAGAGAGGATCCTCACGCATATTAGTGGTCGTATTTTGGAACACCTGGATCAGCTTGGTGATGTGTTTGAAGATGTGGGCAGCTTCTCCGACCCCTCTGGAATAGTATGTCATACAAATCTCCGCTCGCACAGTGGTATTCGCAACATCTGGGACGACACAATGACAAAAGCAGATTTGAAACGAAGCCATGTGACTGGTCCATAGGAGCCATCTGCAGGAGAAATGTCTGTGATGTGTTGCTGAAGAATTCAGTTTGCAAATACACGGTACACCTCAGGATCCATGAATTGCCAGGCCAACTCGATTAGCTTGTCCTAGTCTGTGGTACCGAATGCCTCTCCCCATTGGGGTACTCAGTGCTCCACCTTCTGAAGGAACAGATTGATGGTCTCTTACTTGAAATCCCCATTAAGGAATGGAGGCTGATGCTGTGTAAGCTGGTATTTTGAGAAATATCCTCCTCCACCACCATTGCCACTTGCACTGTGATGAGCAGTCATTTGGATAAACGTATTGAATTGGCTAGTCCAAGTTTCTGCCTCCTTCAGTGCGTCATCTCAAATGGCAGTGACACTACAAAGATGCGCCTCCAGTGACTGTGCGCAATCGATAAGGTGTCCGAGGTTGTTGGTTCTGGCAGTGTTGCACTGGTAGATTGTGACATAGAAATGGGTAAGTCCTTTGCAGTGGATAGAGGAAATATCGGCGTTGCGAGCATTCTGAGTGGTGCAAGCAGTTTCTTGAAAAGCTTGATTGAGGTTGTCATCATTGGCTGAACCCAGGAGAGGCCAGATGAAACCTTCTTCTTCTATTCCGATTACTGAAAGTTCCTATAGTTACTTTCTAAGGCTACGCGCAACAAGGCTGGAACACAAGGCCAACCAACCTGAATACTTCACATAAAGCTTGCAGTTGTAGGACGCAAAGTTGAACCATTTGTCGTTGTAGGTGTGGGAGTAGAACTTCACTTCATCTATGCAGTTATAAATGCGAAATCTTTGTCATATTGGGTTTTGTCACACAAGGCTTAGGAATCCTTCTTCTGCTCCTTGCGATTGCATGATCAGGGGATTTCAGACCTGCTGAGTATCATTTGACCAACAGTAAGCAGAATTGAAAAGTTTCTATGAATTCAATGGTTGGGAGATGGTTGAGTCTAATACCTAGCTAGTGATGCAGAGCATAATTATGCCAGCGCTGGGTAACCTAGTTAGTGTGTATCAGAAGACCCGCACAGAGCCGCACCTTGTGTACATGTCTACACCTCCCACATGAGCCGGTAAAAGAAACAATCCCTTTTTGGCGTTGACTTTGCACAACCTGGCTGACTTAGGCAACACCTTGGTGCAGAAGGGGGATATGTCACCCACCCTTACTGTCCGCAGGCAAAGGCTTTCAGTCGGTGACAATCGAATGCCAAGAGATTGGTGGGACATTGTCTGAGATGCTTTGTTTTGTGGAACACTTTGTGAGGACCCCTCCTTGGTTGATGTTGACAAACTGTCCAAGGAGAGTGATAATGAAGCACATGAAATCCTGAGTGTAGCAATCAAGGAGTGTGATTTCTCAAAAGCAGCTATCCATATGGTAAGTATTCACAAGTTTCAAGCCCTGCTCACTGGAATTGACCACACACTTCACCAAGTACAGATCTATAACCCAAGACCTTTTCGCTGAATAGGTTCATGAAGTCACACCTAGCTGATCTACTGCTATTTTTTGGACTGTTTCTAAAGATGACCACCAAAGCAAGTAACATAGTTAATCTCGCCCTACATATGCCAGTACCATCATTCTGACTGTGAGAGTGAAGTACAACTGAAACACATTGATTCTATCAGTGTCCGAAAATCAACATAGATACCGAACAAGAGGTTTCAGTGTCATTCCTAAATTCGAGTCATGGTCAAAAGTTTTGTCCAGAACTCAAAGCATCATTTTACCCGATGGGCATAGACACCCCACTTCACAGATGAGGTGACAGCAGAGTGTTTGTTACTAGGTGCAACTAAAGGAAACCATTCATTCAAAAACTGGTCTGGTGACTGTTTCCTATGCATGGCAATTGAAGCGGATACATGCCAGCGTTCACTGAACACCATCTTGGACACACCAATCTGACATAGAGTATGTACATAGAGTAATCTGTTTGAACAATGGAAATGTATCTGACCAGAGATGGCATAAAGATCTTGGCTGTACATGTAAACAGGATTGATACGATCAATAATCGAGATCAGATAGCACCTACTGGGACACCATGGGATCTGCAGATGGTATTCGATGATGAGGATATATAGCTGCTCCAACATATAGTATCAACCTAATTCGATAGATTATTATTAGTATACAGTGGATGTAAAACAAACTAAATTTCATTCCACGCATATGCAGTTCTGAAATCATAATTAGAATGGCAATTGGTAAAATAGATGTATCGACTGTGATAATCGACTGTGAGTCCAGGAGATAGCATGAGGATATTCTCACAAGATCACTATGACCATACTTGCAGATACTGAGAGCTGATGGTGGACACTAACAAGGCCAGGGTGGTAGGATGAGAAGTCTCTGAGAGGATGATGGCAACTATACATGCAGAGTCTGACAGCTGATGGTGGTCTCTGACAAGTCCAGGGCTAATGCATGAGAAGCCTCTGACAAGATCAGGGTGGCTATATGTGTGGATTCTGACAGCTGACAATGGGCTCTGGCAAGAGTAGGATGGTAGCATCTGTAGCCTCTGACAAGATGATAGCAACTAATCTGGCAACCGACCATGAGTTCTGGCTAAATAGTACAATTGCACACATAGTCTCTGCCACATTACCCCTAGTATAGATCTAGCATGCTTGAATACACCATGTTATGTACAAACTCTCTTGATAGCACACCAAGAGTGCTCAATTAGTACACCAAAGTTACAGGGTTAGGTAGAAATACTACCATATGCTTACCATGTGTTATGCATTTGTTATCTGCATTACATATAACCACACTGGGCAGCATTCCATTGTTGGCTGTTTTGGCTGTTATGGGAGACTACCAGAGGTTATATACATCAGCGAAATGTATTTTGGTCACTTGGAGCCTCTAGGAGTGTCTGAGAGGATGTGGAGTGTAAACCTAGAAGTATCAATTTCAGGAGAGAATCAGACCCTAGGAGTGCATTCCAGCCAGCCTTGGGAGTAACTGGGATCTCTGATAACTGGTACAGGAGACATGTAGAGTGATTGTGATAAGCTTAGGAACACATTGGAGCACCAGAGGGACCTGTGGGGGCCCCTGGGAGTGTCACTGACCCAATGCGGGAATCACAAACAAACCTAGAGAGATATCTGGGTTCTAATGAAATTCATTTTGAGGGATGTAGGAGTTATCTGAAACTCTCTGGCTGTACTTGAGCAATCGATTTCACTCAATGGCAAATATGATGCATGGAATATTGTTCATTATCAGTTCTCTATCATACTTGCTATCATCTGCTTCAACACTGTATCTTTTGCCTCGCTACATTATGGAACCAAAGAAATAGGCGACTCATTCAGGCATAAATGTAGGTACGCCAAAATAATACCTAAACTAAGCGATCAAATGATATCAATCGAACATGGTGTTGGTGTCATCCACTTGTTGTCCCATATCATCAGGGTTGAGGAAAGCAGGAACACACAATTCATCATCGGCGAAAAGAAGCTGAAGGCGTACTTTGTATTTACTAATTATTGTACAAGGCAAGTGGATGAAATTGAATTCCAATGTCATTTGGCTCGATATGTGATATTTAACAAAGGTCTAATGTGATGTAAGCTCCCTGTGAATCTAAATGAGGGTTTGAAAGACTGTATGATATTTTAGGAGTAAAAGGAAAGCGACTATAAGGAAAACATGAGTGCCCGATGGGGAGTGCAGTGTGGAAATGAAGAGTACACAGAAGTTGTTCAAGGAGGGAGGAATGAAGACTAAGAGTGTCAAATCTAGACTGGGGAGTGCCGATGGGGATTCAGGAATGCCAATTCTAGCAGGCGAGCGCCGAAACAGGGTGGGGTGTAAGTAGTGCGGATTGAATTTGATCAGCGCCAATACAGGCAGAGGAGCACCAATGGGGATTGAAGAGTGCAATCCCAGCAGAGGAGCAACAAAAAAGGGGGGGGAAGAGTGCAGAATCCAATATAGGAGTGACAATCCAGACCGAGGTGCCCCAGTGAGAATTGAGGAGTGCCAATCCAGACAGTGGGGATTAATGAGTGCCTATCCCAGGGGAGGAACCCTGAAAAAGGAGGAATTGACTGCGGAATGAATAGAAGAGGATCAATCCAGTGTCAGGAGTGCTGACAGGGATAGAGGAGCGCCTAACCATGCGGAGTTGCCACACAGGGGAGGGGGCGGTATGAAATGGCCCACTATGGTGTGAATGATAAGTACAGTGGCTTCCAGAGTAAAATTTATCGCCGGGAATGGGCAAGATGTACCTCAATATTCAGCTTAGGAAAACCGAACTGGAGCCTTCTTCGCACTGGCATATTCAGACACACTACAATGAATTGCTGCGGCTGCCAGCGCTAGAGTTGGCAGAGTGACAAGTTTGAAATAGTGGAATGTTGTAGGCTTGTGCCCCAAGCTATTGGCGGTGTAGAAAAATTGATGGTAAATTACATCAAGCACATCCATTCAGATGAACCATGATTTCTTATTATCAACGACCTCTAAGAGACAAGCATTGTCAAATGGGAGCTCCTAAACCTGGATCTGATGCCCAGACTGAGAGTCCAAATCCAACCGTTAACTATGGACAACAGTTCGACGAGCCCCAGCTGCCAACTGTCTTTGAATGCTACTTAGCTTCACTTATAACTATGTATATTTTGGCACTTAGTGAACATTGTAAATCTGATATAGGAGCATTAAACAGAATCCAAGACTGACAGTTTTGCATGTTTGTGGATTGGGTATGAGAGAGGAGCTGCTGAGCAATTGACACACAAACGGTGTACCAACAAAAGCACCCGCTAATGCCTGCTGTCAATCCTGAGTTTCAATGGCTTATTTTCAACCTTGTTGAACCATCGAGCACATGTCTTGGATAATATTTGCCAACTAGTCATCGTGAATAGGATCGCCTCCATGAATCTTTTCACTACCTGCAAAGTAGCCTTTTGGTGTTGTGGAATGTTCTGATCTCCACTGGCCTTGGGTTGTGGATCAATCTGAACTCCACTAGACTTGGTAGCAGGAGCGCCTGGGCAGATGGTGCATGGTCCGACTTGGATAGTTTGTTAAGGAGGGTTGACTTTTAGCAATTGAGCAGTGGTAGTGCGATTGCCACAGCTGGATTTCGGGAATGTGGATGCGGAGGGCATGCAAGGACAGTATTGGCATCGCTCTGTTTCTTTGGCACTGGAACTGTTGTAGTTGATGACGACTTCTCCCAGCACACCTAGTCTAGAAGTAGGACCTCTGGGTGGTGATCCAAATCATCTTCATCGATGTCGGATGATAAGGTGGAGTCTTGGTTGCCCTCACTTTCATCATCACCGATCTACTGAGTGGTAATGTCATGCTGTTACATTTATGCGATTGGGGACATTAGTCATCAGCATTACGAGGCATGAAGGCAGATAGTTGGCAGGTCAACATTTGATGGACAATGACAATTGGCTGCTTTCTTGAATGCGACTGCTCTCTCAAGGTGCACATCTCGTTAGTTCTGTGAATAGGGAATTCTCACCTCACTTGGTGGAGGTTCCATTTGCTATAATGAAGATAGACAGCTGGGGAATGTGTGAGAGAGTGTATAAGCGGTATGTAAAGATTAAGTGCACTAGAATAACGACAAAAAATTGTGCAAGAAATTGCCATTAGTCAAGGAGGATGCAATTTGAGGCGTGCCGTGACAGGTTCAGGAGAGATAACGTCAATGTTTCATGTATATCACGAGGACAGCAGTCCGGTGTTACAATATGGGATGTTGTCAGGTACACCGGAATAGATGGAGTTCTTTTAAGGTATGCCAGACCCGATGGATTGCTAATGCCGAATGTTAGCAACTCCTATCAACAACACTTTGTATTGATGGAAGAATTGGAGGTTGGCTACTGCCACCACGCATAGAACAAAACCTGATGCGCCAAAAGAACACTCGAGACATTTGGCAACCCTTGGTGCTGGCTGAGTCAAGTACAGAGAACCTGAATCATATCCTGTGCCACTCCATATGACTCCTTGAAACATAGAAATTATGGGTGAATGTTCGATCATTTGAGGTGATAGCATTGCATAGGATTGGTGCAGCATTTAGGATCTGCAGATGTCAACAGATTTTGGACCTGCTGAGTAAGAGCGGAGTTGCAAGGGTTCATACCGAGTTCATACACAGTCAAGGAGAAATATGAATGTCCATATGACATATATCAGCTGGACGGACTGCGTATTTTCATGATATTCAATTGTAGTAGAATGCATCAGCTAAGTTATCAGTCGGTGAGGCAATATCATAAGCAGAACCTCCCTTTCATCTGTTCATCTGGGCCATGTCTGCAGACTATCCATCCCAACAGTGTTGCAGTTAATGGAGAAAAGAAAGAATTTGATACACTAAGGAGAAATACAGGCGTAGGGAAAGCATTGTATGGTATGATGGATGATTCAGGGGTAATCATATTGATCCAAGCACTCATCAATGTCAAGATTGGTAACAAATGGGTCCTAAATAGTAACTCACATTCTCATTGTGCGCTTGATATCTTGTAAGTTGCACACTGTTAAATCACATATTCAGTTTGATCCTCTGCACAAGAAAGTTGACTTGAAATTCATGTTGGGGTTGAAAGCTAGCTACTTCAATGATGTAAATGCATACTGAGATGTCATCTCACAGTGTGCAGAGGAATGATGATTGCAAGCAGGCAGTTCTGGGAATTGAAGTGCACCAAAGTTTATATGGTCATTCTAGAATTCATTGGCTGGTGATTGCAAGCTCACCATACTGTAATAGTTAATGACACTCTTCGAAGCTGTCTTTTCTGAACTTGACCTTTCAAGATTGACCCTCTTCAAACTCCTCTCTTGATGGAAATTGGTTCCCATAATCTATTTTCAAATATGACTTTTGGTGGCCCAGAGATACATTTAAACAGAATCAAATTAAGTCTCCATTGAGACCATAGACCTCATTAGGTATGTGCGGTACATGGGTGAGCAGGAGTCGCTGGCCATTATGCAGAGTCGCTGAGCAGAATCTGTCTATTGAGATTCTCGCTCTCAACATCTAGCTCTTTTGATAGAGCCCAAACTTGCAGAAGCTATTTTATGATTTTGAAGCATAGGTTCAAACACACTACATAGTCCATATTGAGTTAAGTGAGGTTGCTAATTGGCCAGGTCTATTCATTTATGATTTAGTTGGGCAGGGCTACCTTCCTCCAATATATAGTTGACACAGAGCTGTCAGTTTAGGGCAATTTAGTGGCGGCCTTCACCTACTGATCACGCATAGATTCCTAGAGTAGCTGAGGACTCATAGGATGAGCTGCCTGCACATACTTGTGAAGTGTCATGATAGATGTCAATCTGTGTGCACACCATACAGTGATTCAAAATCGAAGAAAATGTGATGAGAATGAAGCAAAGTAAAATGAGTAGTGCACTATGGACTGGGATACATGCACTGTGGTGGCCAATTTATCGCTGTTGCAGCATGTCTGGGCTCGAATGATACTTTCATAATGAGTCACAGCTTGTCAAAGTTGGCTTCATACAATTCCAAGAACCTCATTCTGGACTGCATTGCAGATCGCTGTGGTGACTGAACATCGACTGTAGGCCACAGAATACCTGGCAGCAAAAGATGCAGCTTCGAGATCAATACCCAACCCGTCTCTCACTATCCAACTCTCTGTGATACAGAGTGGGGGTGTGCCCAAACTTCCATGGTATGCTGGCAAATGCTATGGCATTGCCATGGATAAGAGAGCCTGGGTTCTATAGTCTGACACTGGTAATCAATGTTGTCTAGACTGTCTTTATTGCCAGATGGGATTGACAAATATGCTGGGCTGAATCCCTCATAACAACATGCTCAGAATTCTCCAGTGTACTGGAACTTCAATCATTGGCTGCTGAAAGCTATGACTTTGGGACAAAGTATTCAGCCCATGTCACATATTCTGACACAAGGATTCAATATCACCATGACAGTCTTTATTGCCCCTTGGATTGGCAAATACGCTGTGATCGATCAGTCATAATGATATCTGTCCAGCATTCTGCAGCGCACTGGAACATCGACCGTAAACCAGCAGGAGCTGCAGCCTTGCCGCAAAAAAGCAATCTGTGTCTCAGATTCTGACCGAAGTACTCTACATCACCTCCATTGTCTCATTGCCATATGGGATTGGCATGTATGCTGTACTGGATCAGTCATAACACAACTCAAGACATAGGCTGATGATTCACCTGTGCACCAGAATTTCAACCATATGCTAGCAAAACCTGTGGCTTTACCACGAAAAAGTGAGCCAGTGTTGTGTATTCTGACACAGCTACTCAATATCATCAATACTGACTTTATTCCAAATGGGGTTGGGACATATGCAGTGCTCGATCTGTTGTAATGTGACTCATGACATATGCCAAGAATTCTCTGTTATACCTGAAGGTGGTTAAATAATTCTTTTGTCATTCTTTTGACTTTGAAATTCATAGATGGCCTCTGGTTTCTGGTGTACCTTGAATTCACAACTGTGAAATGATTCGAAGCCATTCGCTGCAACCAACTCAAAATTTGAGTTATACCATTTATCATGAGATAGCCCAGCCGGGAATGTATCAAGTAGTTAATCAATTGACTTCATCTCATAATGGGGATGGATAATAATCATGAATGCCAATGAATGCCCACTCTGACAATTCCAACATCAGAACTTTCATTCACTTCAAATTGAACCATAGAAAGAATGTATTTATACAATATAGTGTACCGTAAAAATAGCTTATTTGACTATCGGTATCAGTTAAGCAGATTGTGTTGCTCGAATGTCTAAAGAGGCGCATTGTGCTGAGGTGTCCTAACAACATAAGCTCAGTGTTCATCTGATCGCAACCTGTCTCCATTTTCTGTCAGCCACTTCATATGGTCCTCACGGGACTCCAGAATCAAATAAATCGTCGACCTTGTGTTGTTCAGTTGACCTATCATGCCATGCAGTAGTTTCATTTGTGCCATTCCAGACTGTTGAAGGAGATCACTTGCATTGATACCATAGCCACCAGGACCCATAGTAAGTAACCATATGTGTGGTAATCCGTCTGGCCCTTGCGGGACAACTCATGCAAATGCCTGCCACTGCTCATCTGGTACCTAGAATTTCGCAGTTATTACCGCACGTGTTGTGGCTGTAAGATGCAGGCATGTCGCATCAAAGTTGGGTGTCATTACGAATACTGAGAAATTGCGTGAATCCCGTACCTTGAGCTTCATTCAAATTCGTTCAGCATTGCCCATTTTGGCATACATGTAGAATCTATCCACATGCTCTGTACAATAGTTTGTTACCCACCACTTCAGATGACGCGCCTGGCCAGGAAGTTGATAAAATAGCACCAACTTTTGTGGTAGAGGTGAGCTGGGGAGTGTATATTCATTATTTTCTTGTTCCAAAAGATACGCCTTCCATGACGTGTCATCTTAGTCATGTTCAGGATAATCCTCAGGTTTGTTGACAACTGTTGGCAGACATGTCTCTCCTAGCAATTGGAGAATCAGAGAATCCGCCAAAGTATCATTCAGCCATTCATCGTACCATCATCAAGATATGTTGGTGCACTCATCCATATCTCCCAGCACTAATGAACAACATGCTAGCTGCCAGCTATGAACTCTCCATGCTCCCAAAGCGCCCTGGGAAGTGTGTCTCTTCACCACAGTCTCCAGTTTTGCTTACTGGCCAATATCTAATTCATCTGCCACCATCACTCCTGGCATATCTCAATCCCTAACCCATCTCCTCACAATATACCATATTGCCCAAATCTGGAACGCCATAAACTTTGTTCTGGGCAGGCCTGGAATTCAATACTTGTTGCCAGGGACTCAGTCAGCTTTTGATTGGCAATTCGGACAGGCATTTAGCCGCCTGACTACATCATCCAAACACTTGCGTTCAAATTGGTTGTTCATTGTATTGGGGACTGTGTTCAAGATTTAGCTGCTATTAGCTGGATCAAGGACCTCCTCACCAACCTGCACGTGCTCCTGACCCTTCTTCGAATCTTTGTCTGCTTTCTTTTCATCAACAATGATCTCTTTTAGTTGCTCCAATGTCACCTGGGCAGATGGGCTCACACTCCGCTGCTCCAGACATTCTTGGCAGCATTAGTTATTTCACAGATAATCCACCAGTGGAATGAACATATATGGATGGAATTCAATCAATTCTATTCTTTCCATCAGAACTTACATTAATGCAAGTATCATTCGCTTGCCCACCATCCTCCTCTCCCTCCAATCTTCCACCCTCTTTAAAACCTTCCAAAGTCTATGTATACTGATTGGCTGTTGCGCACATCTAGCCTTGTCACGGCAAGTGGGGATTAGCTTTGTACATCAAATCACATGCTCGGCAATATCCTTCCCTATAGCTCTCTTCATTTCTACCAACAATATTTTTGGATTGTGTCCAAGGTTCAACTTGAAAGCATTTCAAAGGCAACAGTAGTATCAAATCTGGCACTATATGCTGTCATTCATCATTTGCCAGTGTGTGTATTGTCCGATATACTCTTTGTCCAGTTCGTCCAGCTCCATTGGTGCACTGGTTTCTGAAATGTCGACTGTATGGCTCATTCTGGCCTCCGTGTGCATGAATGAAATGAATATGCGCTTGATAGTGCCTCAGCTCAGTATATGAGGTTTGGAGTTGTTCAGGGGGTTTTAATGATATCGTCGCCATTCGGCAACCACGCAATTACAACCATGATCATCGTATTTGGCAACTCTGGGAGGTTACCTCTCGCCTGTTTGCCCACGCTCACCCACAAATTCATTGCTGGTTGTATGTTACTTCGCCTTCCCTTTTTCCTCACCCCTTGAATTCCGCTTGCACTTGTCTTCAACAACATCTCAACCTGCAGCCATTGAATGCATTCAGCATATTCATAATAATCCAATGGCAGGCAGTTCTCGAATGTGTCCAATGCATCTTCAACCACCGACTTCGAGTACTGGGGTCCATTTAGAAGATGTTGCATGTGGTTCGGGCGCAGGATAATGGAATAATGCTTCTTCTCCCAAAACCCAGCCACTCATCCTTTCTTCCACTAATTGAATGTGCTGAAGTTGGCCTGCCGAATGTTTGTATCAAATTACGTCAAGCAGAATTCGGTTTGCTTCAGGCTGATTGGTGGTTGGCCTTCAGCACTGCCCAAGTCTGACGAATTATTGCTCTCATCATCTGTATCTAATTTCTCTTAGGAAATCACCAGCAATGGGGGCAAGTCTGCAATCCCTGCAACATCTGTTTTCCTTTGGTCAGCTGATGGCTGGAATCTTTCTATCGGGAGGTTAATGGAGGGTCTGCCAGGTGCGCCAGAAGGAGGTTCAGGTGGAGGATTGGAGTTGGGCAATGTCGGCGAATTGACTAGATTGATATCCAGTGGTCCCGGTGGCACTCTCTGTGCACCAGGAGATGACAGCCTCTCACCTAAACTCTGAGCATGGGGGAACATTTGAGACCTGCCATAACGACCTTAGTGGAAGTCATATCCTTCCCACTGTGGCCCATAACTTGGAAATCAATGGCTCGCACTGGTGGTTGGTTGCTAACTGTGTGTCTTGTTGAATGTAGAATTCTGGTCAAGCTGAGGAGTGGCTGGATATGGCTGCGGTGAAGTCAGGTAACGATACCCATGCTGCGGATGATATTGACATGGTGTGTTTCCCATATCGACTGACATTGCCAGGGGCAGTTCATGAACTATTATCCAATGAAGCTGATTTGTCTTCACGCCATTGTTGCCAGCCAAATGGCCGACCGTGTGGAGCGACATTCGCTGTATTCAGTGAAGTTCCAGTCGTTGACCGGTTCTGTGAAGAAAAACTGCCATCTGCCCCTATCGATAGGAAATATGATATAGAATTAATTCGTGTATGGTTGAGGATAGTGCAGGCAGCAGTGATCTTTGGTGGAAGTAAGGGCTTCTTATAGCCCATTCTGTTGCCACAATCTGGGGTTTTTCAGTACACCTTTAACCCATAAACCCAATCTGGCTGAGAAAAGGAAACTATAATCACACACATCCCACCATTGTTTGGAATATGCTCGGATAGATGCTCACCTTCGTACGATTGAATGACAGTGCAGGTTATAGAACGGATATGATATGATATCTCCAGCAACCCAACAAGAATTAAATCCAGTATGACGTTTAGGACAACTGGGGATATTACACTTAGGTTGTGAGTGTATGACCTTGTACCCTCATTCAATAGGAGGCCTGTGAGTTGAGCAGCAACAGTGCTTGCTTCCTATTGAGCTCATTCACAGAATAGCATAGTTCTCCTCAGTAACAACACTGCAGTCAAGGATCGTTACTGAGGCAATAATCCAGCTGGCATGTCAGTTTTTAATAATCATTCTGCAGGCATACAGCTAGCAAGGAAACTCACCTATTCATTGTATTCAGACGATCAACCTTCATTATCAGCTTCTCAGAGGTCGGAGCATAGGTATAACTCACAAAGGTGCAATGAGGTAGTACCACACCCATTGTGGTGATTGCGGTGACGACAAAAGATAACGTCACTCTTCTGCTAACAACTTTCAGCAGATGATGTTCATGATTATTGTGCCGGACATGCTATATATATCCTGGTTCATGAAGTCTTCAGATCATATGGTGACTATAAGGTACCCCTCCCTTGCGTTTGGTGGGGTACGATGCGGCTGTGAATGCGATACGCTACCCTGAGTCAGCTCACTGTCACACCAATATCCCTGAGGTTCTAAATCACCTCCTGAAGCATTGTCAAGATTCATCAAAATCCATGTTCACTGACCATTTCTCGAATATGGTATACACTCTCTAGACACATGTGACATGCGTCATGTCCAGAAAGAATGGATTCGACCCGAACCGATTCCAGGATCACTTTCAACAATATCCCCCAACTCCAATCAATCAAGGGCATTTACCAGATGGGTTATTACGACCTGCAGGCTGGGATCGATCCGAGCCATCATGGTTTTCCTTCAGTCAGTGGACCTGAAATGCCATTGATGAGCTAGTGTATTGGCGGAGGTCTTGTACTAGTGGCTGGGGTTGCTATGGCACACATTATAGACCGGGTAAGCGCAACCTTACTTGGACCTTGCCACAGATCTTAGATACCTATTGAGAATCTTACGATTGAACCTACTTTTAAGATCACTCTGATCCATGTGTGCAACCATATTCTTATACCGCTGCACGCTGGCGTATACATCCTACCACTGTTCTCAATTTTTTCAGCAGCTACATATGTTTTGCTCACAGGATTTCGAGAATTAACCTGTATTTTGATGCGTCACAACACGATACAACACATCTCCTCCAATGCCTCCAAAATGAATGAATAGACTCCCGTTGTGCACTGCTAATGGGCACAGAAGCACAGACAGTATCCGGGCATCAATTGGTTGCGGTACACCAAGCCTAGCCAGTTAAATTACTACCCCAATCCGACGTGTCTGTCCACAATTTCTACCAGATGATATGATCGACGCAAGAAAGCGTGAAGATTACAGTTCCGACAATGATGATGAATTGCCTGAACTGAATAGTGATGGTGGCGACGATGATAATCAGGGGGATATCGTTGAACCCGAGGTTACCATGTCCTATATGCAAGTGATGCTGGAGCAGCAGCGGAAACCAGTCGCAATACTCTTCCAGATTGCGGAAATGAAGCCAGCAACATGAACCACGAAATCAAAAGACAAGTTCGAGATCACACACCCAACACACTACCATGGAGGCGCATGCGAATTGAAGACCTTTCCCGGCTGCTTTCACTCTAAGTTCTGAACTCTTAACCATCTCATCCCAGGAGGGGATACTGACAAAGTTCAGTACACGCTGAATCACCTGGGAAGCCCGGTCAATCACCCAGATCATACGCAATGAAAGACGAGCATGACTGACCTGGTAAGCTGGTGCCTCGACCTATGTACCAATGACCACACATACCTACACGACCATGACCTTTTCGTTACCAGAATCCAGAAGCAGTATGGAGACAAAGATCAGATGCAGAACTCATCCACCTGAGTATCCCACATTAAGATGCAAGGCTACCACAACTCGGATAAGAATACACCTGTATACGCAAATCGACTTCTACGAAACTGGAGGGAAGCCGGGTGGGATGAGGAGCAGCATAAGGTCATGCTTCAGGATATGATCTGGGCTGGGCTGAAACCTTATCTTCACCCGAATTCAAGGGCAATTACCAAGGCAAGAGGGAGATTTGAGACCATCAAGTAGCATTTCGACACAGTGGCAGACGTTGAAACATCACCATGGAATTACAACAAGCAACAACAACCGACCGAAAGTGGATGTGGCAATCAGAAGAGAAAGACGAGACCTCTTCAACAATCAACATCAAACCAGGCGGGGGAATGCTCAACATCGGTAGCTGGTTCGGGAAAAAGCACCAGCTCTATACCAACACTCCCACCTGCTCCTTGGGTAACTAGGGATGAGGATCACCAACGACTGGAAGCAAGAGTGTCTGAGATGCAGAGTGAAACATGATCCATCTCTGGAATGCCCAAAGTCCTCACCCACCAAGAATCCTGAACAAAAGTCAACACAAAAACTCGACACCAATGAGGGAGAATGCCATATCAAATGCCGACAATCTTTTGATATGCAGTGATGAAGAACGTGTCTACGTCACCCAGTATCTGGCTCAGCGAGAGCGGTTCGCCGGGATGCAGTTGGGAATGCAAGTGGTGGTGACGACGCCGTCGATGGGGACATTGGACGAGGTTCAACTTCATCGGATATCATCAAGACTCAGGTTGGTTCTACACAGCCCGAGGGCTCCGATGTTTAGTCAATATCTCTGCAGCACAGATAACCCAGGTTCCGCGCACAGTTTTAATGAAGTTCAGATTTGAGACCGACATGACAAGATGCGGCGCATATGAGGTCTTGTTGACTGCAGCTCAACTAGCATCTTTTTGTCTCCAAAACTCCTTCAGAGGCTCGGACTGCGACACCAGGCGGCTCATACTACTACCCTTGGCCTCAACGGCCATGTAATTGAGCATGCAAATGACAGCGAACAAGGACTATTCCAGTTCAATATTTCAAGCACCTAACTCCGGTTGGCAAATCGGTGGTGTGAGTGGTACCGATCAAGGCATATGATCTGGTTCGCGGTCTCCCATGGTTCAGAGCTCCAAACACCGGGATAGCCTGGTTGAAGCAATTACACTTGTCCTTGAGGAACCCAATCGGTTCAGGCACCCAAGATTCCCTGCCAACCAAGTGGGAGGAGAGTGGTGTCAGCATTGAACTGCTTTCTGCCACAGCTTTTGATGACCTACTTGCTGGCGAGGAAGTAACTGCGGCCTTCACATTGAAGATAGAGGATTGTATAGAATTGCTGGGAGCCACAGTAGGGTGGACTGATAGAAACAGTGAATACTCTCGTAAGCGTAATGGGCGACCAAGAAGCAGCAGCGATATTTGCTCCAGAAGACCGTCCACATGGGAACCTAGACTGACTGCTTGCGACTCGCCAAGACCAGAAAGTAGGGACTGGATGGCAAGGCTTGGTTCGTTCGGGAGTGAACCGCTAATGAAAAGGCCGCCCGCAGTAGACCCTTCCCTCCGCTCCCATTCTCATGAGAAAAGCATGTGGTTACATTGACAAATGGAGCACATTTGGATTCGGTGTGTACAGATGATGGAGGTTACATCCCTGCCAAGTACTCAGATGGTGCGGAGATTTTTAGCAAGGGAAAGGTCGAAACACTGGCACCACTCGGATCCAATGACCACACGATTGACATAGAACCAGGCTAGCAATTGCCTTATGGCTGTATTTACAATGTCTCAGAAGTCAAACTTAGAAGATTCAAAGCATACATCGAATCAATCCAAGCCAATGGATTCATCCAGCGATCGTCATCACTGCCTGCAGCTCCGATGATATTCTCCATAAAGAAAGACGGCAGCCTGAGACTTCACGTCAACAACTGGGCACCCTACAAGGCTGCAGTGAAATACCGGTGTCCCGTACCATTGATCTCAGAGATGCTGGACCAACTTTGCGTGGTGCATATCATCACAAATCAGGGCCTTAGGAATGGGTATCAACTCATCTGGACCGAAGTGGGTGACATATAGAGGCTGGCTTCGCGAACTCGGTACCGTCAGTTGGAATATACGGTCATCCCTTTCGGTTGAACTGACGCACCAGCTACATTCCAGTCTTACATCGACAATTGCTTACGGCCTTATATTGACGATTCTGCTGTGTGCAGCATTGATGATATCATAATTTACCGGATATATGAGAAGGAGCATGAAGAACCCATACATAAGGTGCTGGGGCTACTACAGGAATTCAGCATCTACTGCAAAGCTGAACAGTATCAATTTGGGGTCTCAGATGTCGGCTTCCTTGGGTTTGTCATCAACTCGGAAGTAATCGGCACTGAATCAGACCAAATGGCAACAATTGAGGACTGGCAGACGCCACAATCAATTCGGGATGTACAAGTGCTCCTTGGATTTGGCCATTTCTACTGGCGGTCCGTTAAGCAATATGCGTAAAGTATGCTACCTTTGACTGAGCTACGCAAGACTATGCCAGAAACAGCACGCACTCCGAAAGGCCCTGGAAACCCATTCGGGAAGCCCAATTCACCTTGACCAATATGACAATGGACTCGGGAGGCTGAACAAGCATTTCAGATGCTTAAGATGGCCTTTACCGAAGCTCCGATCTTCCACCATTTCCATCCAGCAAAGCTCCTAATTGTCCAGACCGATGCAAGTGGCTTTGCAATCGCCAGCATCCTCACTTGGTAGGGTGGGTCCGGAATTCCATAACCAGTTAATATCTAATCCCGATAGTGCTCCAGTGCTGGCCAGAACAATATCACGTATGATCGGGAGCTCCGTGTGATAGTGGAAATGATGCAGCACTGGCGACTCTCCCTGGAGGGGGCAAATCGCAGGATGATGATACAATGCGACCACAAGAATCTCGAGTATTTCCAAAAGTCAAATTTGTTCTCCCAGAGACAGGCTAGATGTGCAGAGAATATTTCTTCATATGACTTCATCATTGAGCATGTGGCAGGAAACCGGAACCCCGCAGATGGAACCTCTAGATGACCTGATTACAGGAGCGGATATGAGAGACCCACCGCTCCACTTTCAGCAACATCAGCGGCCGTTGGACCTTATGATGACCTCCTACTCGCTATCAAGACAGCCAGGGCTAGTGACACACTGGCTACCGATCTGAACAACATTATCTTTGATTACCCAATAGCTAACTGCCCTGATGTGACAGAGAACGGTACAGGGCAGGGTGCAACGGACTTGCATCAGAAGTGGAATGTCATCTCAGGGGCCTTCACCTACAAAGGGAGGATATACGTACCAGAACCTCTCCACAGCAAAGTGATAGGTCGTTTCCATGAGAATCCCGAAACTGGCCACTTTGGAGCCCTGAGAACGGCTGAACTCATACCTCGAGATTTCTACTGGGCTGCGATGGATGCGATAGTACGAAAGTACGCAGCTGGATGCGATGTATGCCACCGAATCAAGGCACCGCGCCATGTACTTCATCGATCCAATTGGCCACTGCTGCCACCCCATCGACCTTGGGAGGGTGTCACCATAAATTTCATCACTGATATGCCTGACTCAACGGCATCTGCATAGCCCTCGATGTTGGTAATCGTCGACCGATTGACTGAGATGGAAATTTACCTCCCCTGCCGGAAAGATATTGACTCACTCGAACATGCACGAATGATTGTCAACCACGTGCTCTGCAGGCACGCCGTACGGGATCCCATCATCACCGACCGTGGCACACAGTTCACCAGCCGATTCTGCAATTGACTTTGTTATCACATGGGCATCAATCACTGACTTTTGACCGCTGTTTGTCCCCAAACAAACAGCCAAATGGAGCGCCAGAATGAAACCCTGGAACAATATCTACAAGCCTTCTGCAACTACAACCAAGATAACTGGGTTGAACTCTTACCTTTGGTGGATGTCGCGTACAACAACTACAAGCACGCTTTGACAAAGATGACCCGGTTCTAGGAAGTGTATCATCAGCATCCCGAAATACAGTTCAGGACTCTGAAACCAACCAGCCCCAAGTCAGAGACCCAATGGGGCAGCTTGCTCGAAGGACTAGAAGGAACTCACCGGGTTCTCCTGGAGAACTTGCTCAAGGCCCAAGAGAAACAGAGGAAGTACCATGGGGGGATGGAGATTACTTTCAAAGTGGGAGATAGAGTCTGGCTCTTGACCAGAGACATGCGCACAACCAGGCCTTCAAAGAAACCCAACTACAACCAGGCTGGACTGTATACGGTAAGTAAGACCATCAATAACAACACTTACAACTTAGACTTGCCGAAGACCATCCGCAATCACAATGTATTCCACATCTCACTGCTCAATTGTTACACACCCCCCACCATGGGCAAACCCTCATCACAGCCACACACAGTCATCATCGACGATTCGGAGGAGTGGAAAGTCGATTGGACTCTTGACTCCAAACGATGCTACCGGAAGTTACACTATCTAGTTCAGTGGGCTGGCTACAGCCTCATACCCATGAGTTGGGAACCAGTGGCAGATCTTGAAAACACACGGGAGCTTGTTGATGAGTGTCGCTGAAAGCACCTGGGGAAGCCACATTGAGACGTTGAGATGGGATCAGTTGCACTACTTTGTTATTTTCCTTTGTCTCTCCCTATTGGACGCTGTTCAAGTACAAATGGCATCGGCACGGGTTTTACCACCTCCAGATCATGGTGAATTGGAGGTGGACTCTCCCTATGCGCTGAATCTGCCGGAAGGACGCCCTTGGCACCACCAATCTGTGATGGGATTTGTCAGTTTGTTTATCTCGGTTGTTTGTTGTTGTTTTGATCTTGTTGCTCCAGGTACAGTATCTTGCAGCCCAGGAGTTCTGCGCCCAAAGCGGGGGATAATGTAACAGTGGAGGTCTTGTACTAGCGGCTAGGGTTGCAGCGGCACATGTCATAGGCTGGGTTAACACAACCTTACTTAGACCTCACCACAGATCTTAGATCACTATTGAGAATCTTACCATTGAACTTACTTTTAAGATCTCTCTGATCCACATGTGCAACTATATCCTTATACAGCCAGATGCTGGTGTATGCATTCTTACAGCTAGTCAACTAATGATCTACACATAGACAATGTTCCTGGTGCACCACCACCTCAAGATACTCCTGACGAGGAAATCATAGACCCCACAGGCCTGATCTAACATGTACCTCTGATTGAATGAAGACACAGGCTCATAGGCCAGTAGTTGTAGTGGCAAATGTGGGGGGGGAAGCATATGGCAAAGCAACTGGATTGTACAACATGCAGCAGAAGCATTCAGACCAATGGAATCCATTGCATCCATTTCAGTCAGCAGATCACGTTGAATAGGCTCATTCATTTAAAAAGCACCCAAAAACGTACATAGGTCGACATCTGAGGAGTGGACTGGACACCTTTAACATCGAATCAGTTCAATCGGCAGATGCCCGGCAAAAGCTCCTCTGGAAACAGGACTTTGGGCTCGGGTACGATAGTTGAATTCAGGATTCTTCACATATGTTTGGAACATTATAATACAGGGATATCTTCAATCACATACAGTTCCTTTTGGCACCTCTCCCATTTCAGGTGCACCTCGATTTTGAACTGGGGCACAACAGTGACTCAGATAATCAACGAATATACAGCAACATGAGTATGGGCAATTGGTAGTGGGATACGCAAGATTAGCATCCTGCTGGACCAATGGTTGTGCCAGACATATGTGCATCCAACACAGCTCATTTGACCAATTTTGTAGGTGATAAGCATGCCTGGCCACGGTATCTCACTGTTGGTAATATTCGAAATGATATTTGCTGCACACCACAAATGCACACCTGGATTCTTGTAGGGCTGATCCCCTGTCCCCAGACCAGTGCCAAACATACTGATGAGGCATCCTATCATGTAGTTGGAACTGGGCTGGGCCCCCCATTCCGGAATCTTGACATGACTGGTCCCAGCTTGCAATGGACCTGTGCTGATGCATTCCAGAGCCAATATTATTCTCTTTTGGCTGCCTGGGTTAGGGATTATCCAGAAATAGTAATAGTTTGTCAAGTCTCAGAAGGTGTATGCCTGATGTGTGAAATTCTTACCGGTGCACCGATGGGGCTTTCCACTTTGTGACCACTTGATAACTCAAGAGATCAGCATGCTTACTCAGAGCTTCTGAATGAAAGTACTATTCATGTTCTACCCCCTCTTCATGTTCATCCAATCCAAACCAGTTCTGGCAATACGCTCTCTGTAATCTTTATTGGGTTTGGCAGCATGATAAATTGCATCAGCAGCTCCTAGATTTAGTTACAGACTTATTGCATTGGCTGCTCAAATAATTGAAAGCTGGAAATGTCAAGGATCAATTTGAGAATCAATTGACATTGGTACAGTGATATCCCGGCCCCCAGCATTTCTCTGCACAATTCAATTAATTAAAAGCATCTCCTGGTGGGGAAAAGTGATCCGGGGCAAGATCAGGACACCGCCAGTGAACTGTGCTCCAATTTGTGACTGCTCCTAGAATGATTAGAAAACCGCAGTGGGAACATCATCTGACACAATGGTAAGGCAAGCAGTGCCGATTTTATATCAATTCGCTCTACTTGTTACCCAACGAAATCATTGTGATGTATCCCTCACAGCACTAGATGATCCACTCAAACGATTTTAGCAGATAAAAGGTGATATTTGAGAACAGAAAATGTCGAACTCTGCAAAGGCCAAAGCGGATGACCAATTGGCCAGAGAATCCCATCAGTTACAAAGACAGAAAATTGACAAACACCCTGCTGCAATGGATATTCTGATTTACGGGGCAGAAAAAAATACTACAATAAAACGAATGCATTTTAAGGTGCACCTGAATGAAGCCCAGGAGGTGGCAATCAAATGGTCGGATGCTGATGGGTAGCCGATAAAAGAGCAATTGAAGCACAAAACGCATCAGGCGGCATCTATTGAACCTATGCTTTTCGATGAAGTTTGCCAACATTATAAGCACCAATGGTTGCAGGAAGTGGGAACTAAGGCTACCGGTCCCAGAAGTGCATTTAACAAAAAACCTTGCTCTAATGTAGCCTGCTGCAGAAGAAGAGGTAAATGGAATGGCAAACATAACCGCTGACAAGAGTGTGGAATTTCAGGTCCATCTATCCGACACCAAGACTCATGCCACCACCAGGAATATTGTTGATATGAAGCACGTTGATACACAGCTGGGGTGAGAGTTGTAAAGTATCACTTCGATTGAGTATATTCAGTTCGAGATAAACTTTTCCATCTGTATTATTGAGTTTGAAGATTGGTGGCAGGCATTTGGTGCTCAGTAGCTCTGGAAAACCATCAATCAGAGTGTATTGGATCTCAAATATCCAACAATGCATCTCATAAGCGATATATCAGACTCAATTAGGCAAATGGGTTCTGGCAACCATTTCACCACAGATATTTTTGACCAGCTACATATTGGCAGTGTGACAGAGGTATATCAATCAACCAACCAAGTCAATCAAGTTCGACAGATGCTCCAGCACAATGACCGGTGTACTGGTCATTACTACATGGATGAGACACTGTTGTGTGTTGCGCTTTACAGCTGGTACGATATTGACTCTCCAGATGATTTCAACCAATTACCCGCTGCCGAGAAATGGCAAATTTCTTGCAGACCCTATCTTTTACACCTCCAGCATTGTCAGGAAGAGCCCTTGTTCCGCCACATATCACAACGGGTAGATCATTTCAGCCAAACTCATGTCCAACAAGTTGGCAGGAGTATCAAATGAACCGCACTGAAACATGCATCAGAATATTTCAGGATCCCAAACTTTTGACAGCTATTCTATGCACAAATTGATGAGAACTGAGGACAAAAAGTTTGTTGACTGTTGCTTGGATACGATCAGAGTGTACTCATAGACTGTATATTTATCAAACTTCAGAATGGGCTGTTGTACTACTGATAACCATTTCACTGCCCTACATCTGTTGAGCATCTGGCACTTGATTGCAAGGAACAATATACCAATGCCAACCAAGAGGTCATGTCTGAATCTCGTAAGATCTGCGTCCAATTTACGGAAAGTGACCTCGATGATACATTTCCTGGTCCCCTTCTGTCATTTTCTGTATTATAGTTTCGCTGGACTCCTCCAAATCAGATCCTCCAATTCCAGTAGCACCTATCCGCCAGAAAAACCATCTCTACCTTTGCTAAGGGGTGCAAGAAGACTCAACAAGGGATATTACGTCATCAAGTTCAAGAATATTATAAAGGTACATATGCCCCTGCGAATCTACCGCCTCAAGATCTACCACCTCCAAGTTCTCGTCCAATCTTAATTGATCATTGCTCCCAAGTGCATTTCCAAACTCGCTCATTCTATGCCTCCAAGTTAGCATCTTCTTAGCCTCCCGGTGAATCTCCACACTTGGTTGACTTCAGCCTCCAAGTGCATCTCTGAGTTCACGCGATCTCGGACTCCCAGTTCACAACCAAACTTACTCAATCATGGTTTCCAAGTACATCTCTTTACTTACACGATCACAGTGTTGTGACCCGGTAGAGCTACAAGTCAGAGAGCACATCATCAACACACCGCAGCAAGTCTGACAGCATCTGAAACGATTTCCTGAGATAGAGCAATCCTGGCTCGAGGCTGTTAGGAACAGGGTAAGAGGATATGAAGGGGTACCCGGTGGTAATGTATGATACAAAGTGCGATGATGATTGAAGGCTTCGCATGAGTGCATGTGGAACTTCACAACTGGCGTGGATCAATGAAGGCTCAGCATGAGTGCGTGGGGAACTACACAAATCCCATGGATCTATGAGCGGTTGGTAAGAGCGCGTGAGGATACAGACACATTAGGTGGATCAATGAAGGCTCGGCAAGAGTGCGTGAGGAACCACACAAGTTGCTTGGATCTATGACAGCTCAGCAAGAGTACATGGGACGAAGAGGTAGGAATGATAGACTATGTCGTTTCTGGAATGGGATGATGTCTATCTACCACACCCATCTTCAAAATATATACTCCCCGGATGCTCAGTGCAACTCCAACATCCCAGTATCTCCACATGACACCCACCAGCTTCCCGTGCCGAACTGAATCGCAGCTGTCATGAGAAACAGATTTTCCTTCCACAACGGCCTCCATGTGGATCACTCAGTTCTCTCAATCGGGGTCTCTGGGTACTCCACCAATTTTGCTCAAGTGCTGGCTGAAGTCAGATTGACCCTATGTATATATATAGAATGACTTAGATAAATACATGCCATATTATAATGTACCAAATCCTGTGACTGAAACGAAAAGGAATATAATTCGTGACATGCCTGGTGGTTATAGAACCCTAAGAATCACTGCGGTGAGAATATGGCACCAAGTCTCCCACTGTGATGCGCAGAGTTCGCAGCTGCTCTTGAAGTTCCCTGGAGAGCTGCACAGTGGTCTCTACTGCTGCAAACCTTGAGTATCCTATAAGTCAAATCTTGTAGCATCCTGAATGCACCTCCATAACTGCAGGTGCTGTCAGGCACACCTGACAATGCTCTTGCAGAGTCTGAGAGCACTTTACACAGCTCCAGGGAGGCCAGGGAGGATTTGGATGTACATAGGAGTGATTGTAAGGTTGAGCAGAGTTCATGGGAGGTTTGCGTGTGGCTTCCAGACCAATTTGCATCATGCTCATGAAGCTGAATGCCCGGTCAATAATCATCGAGAACGGATAGGCTTGTACGAGGTATGTTTCACAGACAATTCTTGTCTGGAGCGCGGATCGTGAGGAGTACAACAATGGTTTGACAAGGAGCTCAATTCAAAGTCACCACTGTTGCAGCTGACTCACAGGCCTTGGATTGAATGAAGTTGGAAGGGCATACATATACCATTTATGTGTACTATCCCTAGTCATACTTACATTCAAACTGGATATAGTTCTTGTTGCGTTGCTGCAGATATCATATCATATCCCTTGTATGACCTTTACAGTCATGAAACTGTAGGAAGGTGTGCAGCTATCCAAGATCCTAGTATACCAATTGGAGTATATAACAACGAAAGAAATGATGAGTTTGATTAAGGTTTCGTGGTCTCTGCAAGATTTCATGGATCAACAGCGCAGTGAAACACCAAGGTTTTTAATAATGTGAAGGGATTCAAAAGGCCTTCATTCCACCCAAGGTTACTGCTACCTATAATAAACTCAACCATACCTTGATTAATACTACATCACATCTCATATCAAGATTAGTTCACCACCATCATGTTCATTGTGCATGTCGATGAACTGATCTCCACCAAAGACAACCAATTTGGCGGTTTCTGGTGTTCTATTTGGTTTCAAACGATGCCCTGATCACAATTTGGGATCTTCGCATAATATTTCTCGAACTAGCACTAGCATAGACAGTTCATGTGGGAATCACACCAATCCATTTCATCTACCACAGGGGTATGGTTACCCTCCTTCACAGCAGCCATTTCCAGGCACTCCTCAGTTTTAATACCATTCTCCAATCAACATGACAGCCGGTTCCCAACCAAGCACAGCAGCAACAACTCTAATTTCCGTGAGAAACACCCGGGTGTTCCGGATGGCTCTGACGGCTCTGACGGAACCTCATACCCTCTGACGGAGAATTACACACTGCCCGTCACCCAGGCGACAGGTCGCGTTGCATACATACTCCTTTACATTGTGGTGACATTTACGCACCATCAGAAGGACACATGTGTTACACTCTTCGCAGGGGCTGCAGTTATTCTGAAGCCGTTTACACAACGCCTGGCGATGTTAAATCATAGCTACTACTTATCGTTCAACGATTTTCAAAACTTATGCATTCAGTTTGTATTCTCATCTATGTATCTATGTATCTATATAGCTAATA
>Ga0307515_10001281_pt1 | contig 57085 bp, 79 predicted proteins | sample 17_EM_MG_FD_194513 | JGI IMG/M metagenome (GOLD analysis project Ga0307515, IMG submission 194513) | Populus trichocarpa ectomycorrhiza microbial communities from riparian zone in the Pacific Northwest, United States - 17_EM | ecosystem: Host-associated > Plants > Roots > Unclassified | place...
TCCGGCGACACATAAAAGATGCTATCATAACATTACAAGTGACAAAAAAAAATCCGGCAGCATAAACAAGAATGAAAAACTGCCCCCTGTCCCTCTCAGGATCATAGGCCTGCGACAAAGTCGGCGACGGCCGACCAGTAGCCAGCTTGAACAAAAGTATCGTCTAATCGCCGTCAGCCAGTGATTGGTTGAGGATAATCACGCATTGACGCACTGTGGTGGCCCTCTGGGAACTCCACAAACTTAGATTTCCCAGTCCCATCGATGACCTCCTCGTGTCCGCTGTCAGCTTCCTTCTGCAATTATCGAATTTCAGAGGCCGGCCGGATATTAAGAGGAGAGGAATCCGCACCTTGAAAAACACGCTGGATCTCGGGGTCCGCCTCTTTTTAGCGATTTCCCAAAGTTCTTTCATGTGCTCAGCGGGCACAACTTCGTCTTGCAGTCCGCTCAGCATTAGAATGGGTGTAGTGACAGGTATCTTCGGCAGCTTGTTCGCAGATTCCCATTTCTGATGGCACAAAAACGCGAAGGGAGATAGGAAGGGTAGCGCCGAAGGAATGAGGCTGGGCAGGGTCATGAATGTATTCTCGAGAATGAGGGCTCTGACCTAGATGGGAGATGAAGGTGAGAAACTCAAAGGGGATTCGTTCAAACGACCGATGAGCCTACAGCTTCAGGGTTCCTACTGGCGAGGTCGATCGATAAAGCCCCGCCGATGGATTGGCCGTACAGAACCTATGGAGATCGGTCAATGGCCAAGAAATGGTAACAGGACCCACAGTCACTCACGATTGGCGTTTTGGCAAGGGCCTCATGATTCAGTAGATAGTCCAGAACAGTTTGAGCATCGATTTGAAAGCCTGGTGCAGGGTGGACGCTGTAAATTCCCGATCGTGCAGAGGCGCAGAGAAAGTACCTTGCTCCGAAGGAGAGCCTTCCGAGAGACCGTACCTGGTAGGTACACTGAGAATCCAACCTCACATACTCGGACCATAAACTTACCCACGATAAGAGACCATCATCACATTGCAACGCATCTTGACGTAGAAAACCTTTGCAAGCGGTATCCTGTGCCCCATATTCCCGCCATTCCCATGGAACATGATAATCGTTGGCCGAGTGGCGGCATACTGGATTTGTAGGCCATGAGTTCAATAGAAACGCGAATCCAAGAAAATGTCCACCTTCTCCGGAGGATCTTCGGCTTCTTGTAAGGACTCAAAGGTTGTTTTAGTGGCAAGATTCAGCTCCTGGCGTTGCACCAAGAGGTAAGATCTTATCTTGACTCCATCTCGGGTGGCAATGGTTAGGTCCTCGTAAGGCAAGTCGTATTGGGTGGGCACAGGGACGTCTAAATACGTGCATTAGCTGTTCGGTGCGCAGTATGTCAACGAGTCAAATAATACGCACTTGTCCTCGATCCCTCCGGGAAAGACGCTGGGTAAATTAGATAATTCTGGCCATACCAGAGCAAGCCGACCCCTGTTTCGCAACTGAGTTGAGTGAAAATGTGGACCGAGAGATTTCGTGACAGACCTATAGTTGACAGGCCTGCAGCCGTTGCGAAGGCACCCTTGTGTCAGGAGGTGGAGCGGTTTCAACGTATGCACATCAAGGTCACCACCAAACGCAACTTGCTCACTTTTGCAAAGGATTCTATGGCCGGGATTATATCCGACATTGTCGTTCTGGCCGGGGGGATGTCCAGTCGCAGACTGCACGATGGTGGGCGGTAGGGGGTGAAGTAAATTGGATCATCGTTACATACACCCTCGATCTCTCCACTCTCCTTCACGTTCACCACCCACTCCGAACGCTCTTTATCGAGATGTCTCAAGACCCATACCACGCTGTACAACGAGAAATACAGACTTCGCTACAGACCGCCTCCACGCTCCGCGCTTCATACCTCAGAATCCGCAGCACGGCCCGGGATGAAAGTGAGGAACTGGTGTGGGCACGAAGCGAGGTGCATATGTACACCACTTTTCTAGAGCTTGGAATTTATCCGCATGCTTTGTTAGCTCAAGGCGACCCTCGCCGCCATGGAGGCCGACTTGGAGGACTTAGAAGAAAGCGTGAAGTAAGCCCGATCTCCGCGGTTGCGACCCAACATGAGCTAACGCGGCTCAGGATAGTTGAGGAAACAGGCCCCCGTGTGTTTGGCCTCGAAGAGTCTGATGTCATGGAACGGCGAGGATACGTGAACCATGTCAAACAGGAGATCGAGGTACGCCTGGTCGGATGTTTCGTACAATGCAGGCTGACAATTCATCGTAAGGACAGACCATTCGATCCGAACTAGAAACTGGGGTTACGAAGGTTGGCATTTGCACTAACTCGCTACTTGTGGGGGAACTCAGAGGGTATCCTAGCCGAAGTCAAGACCTTCATCATGGATTGCGCCTCAGGAAATGGCCAAGCCGAGTCCACCAACGGCTACGCCTGAAGACGCAGACGAAGATGCGGAGTCAGAGTGGGCTAGGGCGGAACAGCAGGTGTGTGTCTCCCTCTGTGTTACGTGCACTCTGCTAATCCCGCTCCGCAGATGATGATCAGGGAGCAGGACCGCACCATTGATTCTATTGCTGGGACGCTGAGCACGTTGGCTCAACAGGCCGGCCTAATTGGCCGCGAAATTGGTGAACACAACGAGTTCGTACCTATGGTTCACGACTTGGTGTCACGTCCATCTAACATACCGTTCCAGGATGCTTGATGACGTGGAGCAAGGTGTTGATCGCTCAGGTGCCAAGTTAGACGATGCCATGAAGCGTATGCGCAAGTTTATTCGCGACACCGAGGAGACGAAATCCGGTTGGTGCATCATCATCCTCGTCGTTATCCTTTTGGCTTTACTTCTCGCTGTCATTCTGATATGATCCTCGTCCCCTTACCACACATCGTGGGAGAAAATTTCCCCTCGCCCACTCGTCTTCCCTCCTCCCACTCCTTAATCCGCACATCTAGTTTATCTTGTTATATTCTTTACATAGACCGCATTTTTATTAGGGGTACACCATCGGACTTGTCACCATCGGACTTGTCTATATTCCTTTATTGGTTTCTGATATCCCCCTCTTCTCTAACACTCTCTTCAACAACTTGTACATCAGCCCCTTCCATTCGTCACGGCTCACCTCTCCCACTCCCTTGACGAAATCCTTCGCTTCACCTGTCTGTTCCATCTCTTCCCATTCGGCTCTCAGCAGGAAGGAATTCCAATACATCTCCTCGTGCCAGTCGGGCGAGATATACTTCTTCAACGTCTCCTCGTCGTCTCCATACGTGAGGGTATACAATTCATCCCTATAGTGGAATTGTTCCGGGGGATCAAACATGAAGTAACGCTTAGCGACTTGAAATTCGTCTCCTTCGAACTTGTCCTTCAGTCTCTCATACCGGGAGATAATGGCATCGACTTCCGCATTTTCATCGAGCAGGTCGGGCGATGTCCAAAATTTTACCATCGCATGCGATTGCGCCTCGATCAGCGGAAGGGGTGAGACACGGATGAGCAGTCCTGGGAAGACCAAAGAGGTGGCCGGGTACTTATCCGTGGCCGGGAACAGATGTTTGAGGAGGGGAAAGACGTGGTGTGTGGAGTTATATAGTTTGTCCTTCGGTATCGGTGGTATTGGGGTCGGAGGCAGGGATGTCTGAATGAATGAGTCGGAGAGGAAGGGAAAGGCCTTCTTGTAACCGGTAGCGAGTATGCACGAATCTATCTCGTCCTCAGTCCCATCTTCATATCGTACATTTCCTCTGTCCTTCCCGTCGAGGGCGAGGAACTCTGCGACTCGGCTTCGGTACTCGACCTTGCTGTTACGGGGCGGGTCGAGTGGGGGTTCCTTGACGGAGAAGCAGACAACGGAGGTAGAAGACAGGCCGGCCATCTCAGTAGCGATATCACGTCCACTGAAACCTCCGCCAATGACGAGGATGGCGCTTCCGGAATCCACTGGTCGCCTGTACCAAGCGGAGTGGGTGGCTTTGCCTGCGGCCAACCATCCGTCCAGTCCAGGAATATCGGGAAAACGAGGGAATCGATAATGACCGTTCGCAACGACCACTTTGTCGAATCTTAACCATTCATTCCTGTACCCTGGACCAGATAATCTGACTCTCCAGAAAGAATTGGTTTCGTCTCGTTCCAAACACTCAACCGCCATATTAAGTCGGATATTTGACGATAGATCAAAATGAGAGATGAACGAGTCGAGATAGTCTTCGACCACCTTTGCCGGCGGAAAGACGGAGGTCGAGGGCGGAAACGGCAACGCCGCAAAGGACATTATGGGGTGTGGTAGATTCGTTGTCAACGAGTCGTAAACCGGTGAGAGTGGTGGATCCTCCGTGTCTGCGGGGGAGGGGACCCTGTGTCCGTCACAGTGGTCATTTTTCCCTGACGGAAACGCGTAGGAAAGGTGGTGGGCTTACCAAACTCCTCCAGCTTTATCCCTAGCCTCAAACAAGGTCGGCTTCCAGTGACCGGATTTATACTGGGGAGTTCCCATGATGACCTGGAGGGCTGACAATCCAGAAACTCCCCCGCCGATGATGCAAATATTCATGTCTCCGCTGATTGTGCCCTCATCGGGGGACTTTGTGCGGCCACCATCTGTAGTTGCGTGCGTTTGGGATGAGCTTAGGTCTACTGAGGGTTTTCGTGGGCAGGGCTAGGGGAGGCAGGTAATAGGAGTAACGAACCAGTTGCGTCCATGCTGAACGCAGACAGATATGTTGGTACGGATGCAAACGTCGATTTGATGCAATCAGGACGAAAGCCAGAAAGCCGGAAGAGGGAAAAGACGTTTCGGAATGATGATCGGGAGATCTACCCAGCTGGCTTGTCCGAGTGCTGACCAAGAGTCTGGTTTCTTCATCCCCCATCTCACTCGAAAATCCGGCAACGTGGTATGCCATGACTTGTCTCCCTCCCCACGCCCAACACGCGACCAACCACAGGCACCGCAAAGCTGTATGGTGTGGACCGAACCTTTTACATGCTGCAAAGGCGTAGGACCTTGTTCAGCCCCACTCGTTCCCGCCCACCGTCAGCATTGGCCACCGTGATGCGCACGTCCTCTCCACTCCGTCGGCGATACAGGGGTTCGGAATTGTCAACCTCGGAACTCCTCTACGCCTTACGGCAGAAAATAGAAGGAAACTGTCCTCATCAGCCAGATGCTTCGTCGTGTGCTCGTTGCCAGATCGGAAAGGTAGGTCACCGAGCCACCTCCTGATACAAGGACTAACGACTCTGTCTCGTAGCCGGACACACTTATGAACGAGTTTGTGGTCTATAATCGTACCTTGGGTTCGCTCAAGAACGCGGACACCCCCGTGAATCGACTCCCAACCGAGATCCTCGTGCGGATTTTTTCGTGTGCTACCGCATTGCGTCCACGTTCTGGAAGGTTTCCATACCTACCTCAGATCACCTTCAGTGCCGTATGCAAACATTGGAGACAAATCATCATATCCAACCCCCTCCTTTGGAATTTTATCGCCTCTCATAACCACCTTTCCATGGTCGAAATAGCCCTCCAGCGGTCGCAAAGCATCCCACTCGAGGCTTATATCGGGTGGTGTGGACCGGATTTTGTGGACCTGGTCCAACCACACGTCTCCTCCATCAAATATTTAACGTGCGACCTCGCGCGAGCCGTAGAGCCACCGCGCCAACCTCACCCGCTTGTCGTGGTATCACCAATTCTCGAATGGTTGGAACTTCGACGATGCTACATCGCGGAAGGGGGCCGCATGCTATCCGTTTCGGAAACCCCGTTGTCGAAAACGGCTGTCCGGATATCGCTCCCAAAGTCATTGAGAAGCCTCTCACTTTTCTTCACCCCCCTGACGGACCATTTCATTCACCTCGGGACGCTTACAAACATATCACTTCAGGGGATCGTGGCCTCATTCGAGACTTTCCTCCTTCTCCTAAAAAATAACGTCCGCCTCGAGGACGTCAGCGCGACCGACGTCTTGCTGGAGGGTGCCGATCGGTCCGGTGAAACGATCTCCCTACCAAACCTCCGCAAGTTCAGCTACTCCGGAGATACCATTCATCCCTTCCTTCATCGATTGTCTGCACCCCAACGCGCTCGGTTCCGCCTCAGGTTCACCAATACTCTCCAGCGTTCTGCTAACATTCTGCACGATGTCCTTCCGAAATCCCTGGCGTCCCTTGGGATGCTTTCGATTGATTTCGTATCACTCAAAATGGACCACCCGTCCTCTACAATATCGATTTGCGATTCCATCGGAGGAGGCATCTCCATAGGGTGGTTGGACGAGAGGCCATCAAAAGAAGCAGTAAATTGGGACCTCTTGGACTTGCGCACTGTCCGGGAGGTCTCCATTTCCGTACCCCCCACCGTGCGTCCCTATCCGGCCTACCCGCACGACATCAATACCCTGTTGGGAAGGACGACGTCCTTGGATACCCTTTCACTTTCCAATCAAGGAGGGATATATCGGTCTTTGGTGTTATCGATGATCACGCCCGGGTCGACGAAAGGACTCTGGCCATCGTTAAACAAGATCCGCGTCGCCAGCCCCGTGCAAGGGTTCCCACTCAGGGAACTCGTCAATTTAGTGAAGGCGAGGAAAGAGGCCGAGGGGGTCACCGGTATCCGTCAGGTAGACGTTTTGATCTTGCGCGGCGGGTCTGCTCGTTTGAGGGAGTTGGAGAGGCTTGCCAGTGTAGATGTCAAGATCGTTGACTCTTGGGTGGTGCCGGACGAGTGGGAGAGGGGGTATTAATCGCACGCCATCGTTCCGATTTCCTTGTTTTGCCTTCGGTTCCATATGCAATATTTTCCTACGTGGGCACGACCATTCTGGATCACATAGCGCGCCTCCCGGGATCAGGCATCCCAGGTATTAAATTTCAGAAGTCGCGAATGAAATGTTAGTCTCCTCAATCGGACCACGTAATCAGCGCCCAGAGGAATAGATATTGGTACAGCGGTGAACTTGGATTTTGCGTCCCGTCGCGCCCTGCTCGGCTCTCACACAGTTCCACCTCCGGTGGCCACCCTCCCCCGCAAAGGGATATCTCACAAAACCATCCGTTGGTGACCCAATCTGGTTTGGGGTGACGTGCGTCGTAAGTGAACCTTCTTTCAACGAATCGCTATCAAGAAACAAGGTGGCAGACTCACTGTCTCCCTCAAGATCTCCCGCCTTCCCCAGTGACCCCCGCTCCTGGGATGTTCACGCCGACGATAGGGATATTGAAACCAGGAACGTCCTTTGGACACTCCAGGTGATCAGCCGTAGTCCCTCGAGAAACCCTGGAAAACCCACCAACTGAACTGGTGTGATATATCTACTTGATAATCTCTCATAGGCTGGTGACCAGCCCCTAATACGGATCACGCTGTTTGTATGAGAGGTTGGTAGGTTTCGGTGAGGCTCCCCTCCTCAGCCGTCCAGTTGTGCAGTAGCCGTCAGTGGTAGTCCTATTCACGGCTGGGTAGCTAGGTCGCTGCTCCCCCTTTTCCCGAACCTCCCTCCCAACCGAGCTGCTTTCCTCCGGTCTCAGTGTGAAAGCTCGTACGAAGGAGGGACGATCGAGTAAAGAGAATGTCACCCCTACGCAAACGGCAAATAATGACAGGTTCTGCTCCTCCGACGTATGCCCGACTCGCATACTCGCATATCGCCCGGATTTGCGTGGATTTCCACGAGCATTGAAAGTGAGCTCCCACTGTGCAATCGTCGGGCAATCGTCGGATCAAGCAGCGAAACCCAGATTTGTCTGTTGGACTTGAAACGACGTCGAAGACGGGTGTTGATGCTGAGGTACCTGTCCTGGGCTCTATCACTAGTCTGTCTTGCACCTTATTGGGACCAGGCCAAAGGTTACAAGCGCACCAAAAACGTACACACTGTAAACCTGCAGGGACCCAATTCACTGTGTCGGATCGACACCGTGTATTCCTCCGGCTGGCAACCGCCAGATCTGTTCTTGCAGGTGGCCACCCGTTTGGCTTTCCTGCGCTACCTAGGAGCCATTCAATGAGGGCCGAAACGAGGCGCGCGGTTCGGCCTCTTTCACATACTTACCGCCCATGATGCACCATTGCGAAACGCGGAACGAGATTGCATTCAGGTACTGGACCGCCCGCGCAGCGAGAGGGCATACGGGGTCCAGGACGAGCGCAAGGAGAAAGATACGTAGCGGCAGTTACTGATACCAGTCCCTCTCAACCAACCGGGAACGCAATCTTCCCCTTCAATCCTTTTCAGTTCCCCCTTCTATCCGGTCGACATCATGGGCGGAACGTCGATTCTTTTGGGACGGTGTTCGAATGATACTTGATCATCCCACCGGAGTGATTGGTATACTGATGTGGTTGCCTTCGCACGGCCCCCATGGCATACCCCCATTGTATATGAAAGTGGGTTCATATATACCCGCCCTCGAGATATTATCTCGGTCCCACCGCCTACACACGCGAAGCGCGCGCACCAGAAGGCGAACGATCTCCCAAAGTCTCTCTTTCGATATGGCTTCCGAAGCTGAGCTTGCAGAACTCGTTCAACTGGGTCACGACATGTGAGTACTCTGCATTGCGGCCGCACCAGTTACGCTGAACGAAACGCTTCGTTACCCGACAAGCATTTCCCTCAAGGTAAAAACACAACGATACATTGCCCCTATCTCACAATATCACCAAACATCCAAAATCCAGTTGTATGCAATCGGTGTGACTGCCCTCTGGGTCTACGACTACTTTCTGACACTAAAAGACGAGGTAACAGAATTATACGATGAAGATCGCGCAGAAAGGGACCTAACCACCTCATACAGGTCCGATACGCGTGGAAAATGGAGGGCGTTTTCAGTGCGCGAGCCTTCGGACTTTTTCTAGAGCGTCCTAACTGATAGTGTTTCAGTATTCGTACTATTTCTATCTGTGGGTGCCCCAACTACCGGCATCGTATCAACCTGACCGTCGTGTAAAGACCAGATACCTTCCAGGACTATACCAGGTGTGGTTGGCCGTCTGTAAGTGGGATTTGATCAGCCCGCACTACCAGACGCACACAAACATTATTGGTCCTCGGCTGCAGCGTATTTGTATCCGGGTTACACATCTGAGGTATGCTTGATTCGTATCCACTTAGTTCTTCCAGGAGGTTGATCGTTATTACGGACAGATGTACGTGGGGAACTTCTGGTGACGGAATCCAAGTTTATGCAGTTGACCCTGGCATTGCAGGTGTAAGAAGACCGGGTTCATCGAAGTGATGTACTACACGTTCATCCACGCAGCTGCCCAAATTGTCCTTGCTCAAAGGTCCAATGCTCCTTTGCCGACCCAAACGCGCTCGCTCACTTTTACCATAACAGGACTTACGCTATGACAAGGAAGAACAAATGGATTGCAGGCATCCTGTATACAATTTCTACCGTGCAGGTCTGTGTTGGAATTTTCTTGGTCGTTCGGTCTGCAACGAATCCAGGTCAATACTTCCACCCCATCACACACGTATGCTCGAGTCCCGTGACTAAGGGCACATTTCCAACAGGAAATATACCTAACATTTCTCTGGATTCATACCACCTATGCCTTGCCGGGTCCATCAATGTCAAAACCTTTGCAATCCTTCAGATGTCCCTCTCTCTCATCTTTGGTGAGCATACAGCCACTCTTTCTAATCCCCCCATTCCTCGAATTGAACTACCCGCTTGTTCCCATAGACATCGTGGTTTTCGTGTCTATTCTTGTACAAAAAAAACTCGTCACGCAAGGGATGAATAAGTCTAATATTATCAATACGGTCACCAGGGACGCGGAGATATACTTCATCGTGGTATCTGCAGTCCACCTCTTGGTCATAATTATGTTTGCTGTGGCAAGGGTGAGATCCTTTGCACTAGTACTCGAGGTTATCACGTACTGACCACCGTGTCCGCTTTCCTAGCCCATCTTACGGGCCGTACCTGTGATGTAAGCCGTCCTCACATATGCGATTGGGTCGAACCATCCTTTCTAATCACCCTTTATCGTTTCCCGTCGGCAGGGGAAACGCCGTGTGGGATGCTTCTTGCTCACAATTACTGACGGTGACTGATCGATTTGGATCTCGCCAGGTTTGTTCCGGTAATGATAAGTCGGATGATCATCTCTTTGAAGAAGGCCGCCAGCTCGCGACAGCCCCTCATGAGTATGCAGGTTCCAACTGGGTTACCGATGAACCTACGGGATACCCACTCCCCCCACCCGGTGGACAATATCCAACTTTCCGCGTTCAAGCGTTGAGGGATTTAACAACCCGTAGGTTGGTCCTATCTCCATGGGGGTTTTGTCTCTGACCGACCCTTCTCCCAGTTTCGAGGGTCGAACCCTCAAGGCTGAAAGCTAGGTTCTGGCCCCGCGGATCACCTGAGCCAGTTCGCATTCGCGAACTTGGCCTTCCGTGCTCCTGCCTTTCTTTCTCTATTTCCTATGGCCTTGCCTACCCCACTATTTTTAACCCGATGAATAGATTCGCCACACGGTAATTTTCCTCCCATGGCACAGATATTATGTCCGATACTTCGAAGACGCGCTAGTGAAAAGGTGCGGTTACAAGGGAGTGACGCCCTGTTGGGATCGGACATCAAGTACTTCCGGCACAGTTGCACGTTCAGGGTTTCCATGCCTACCTCATATCACCTTCAGGGCCGTGTGCAAGCATTGGAGACAAATCATACTATCCAACCCCCTCCTCTCAAGGAACTCGTTAATTTAGTAAAGGCGAGGAAAGAGGCCGAGGGGGTCAGGACCGGTATCCGTCACGTAGACGGTTTGATCTTGCGCGGCGGGTCTGCTGGTTTGGGGAGTTGGAGAGACTCGTCAGTGTGAACGTCAAGATCGTTGACTCTTGGATGGTGCCGGAGGAGTGGGAGAGAGGTATCTCGCCATCAGTCGTACACAATCGTTCCGCTTTCCTTTCATTGCCTTCGATTCCATAGAAACATTTTTCCTGCGTGGGCACGCCCGCTCTGGATCACATACCGCGCTCCCGAGGATCAGGCATCCCGGGTATCAAACTTCAGAGATGTATACGCATGCATTTGTAGGGGCGAGTGGGTACATCTAGTCGTAATGCTCTCACATGCGCACAATGCATCAGTCACCGGTCAATGAAAAAAAAAGGGGTAAACAGTGGGTGGATGAATGAACCGACGCTCCTCGGCCCTGAAAACGCCAAGCACACAACAAGCCACGAGGGATTAGAATAACCCAGCCAGATCCGCAAACGGATCCTTTCCCTGCACCTGTTGCTGCCGCTGTGTCTGCTGTACTGGTTGTAGCGGCGCAGACGGTTGTTGATTTTGTGGCTGAAGTTGTTGCTGACTGAACTGCGATGGCTGGAACTGAGGTTGAATTGGTTGCTGCTGTTGGACAAACGGCTGTTGTCTCGGACTCATGGCACGACCGAGCTGCGAAGACGACTGAGTCTGAGGTTGCTGCGAAGGGGTGGCCTGACGTGAGGGTGGTTTCTGTCCATACGCAACCTGGAACAACGTCGTCTGGAACTGTGGTTGTTGAGGCTGTTGAGGTTGGCTCGATGGTCTCTGCGTTTGGGCCTGGACGTTCGCGACGCTGTTATTCTGGAACAAGTTGGGTTGTGCGATGCCTGTCTTTCCGACCTGAGACTGGCTCTGATTTTGGGGAGGTGTAGTGGGCAGTGTAATCGAGCCAAATTGACTCGGGGTTGTTCCGGGGATCGGTTGAGGCGACACAGGTGCGCTTGTCGACGTAAAACCGTTGTTTTGCACCCCATATAGGTTACTGTCAAACATGGAAGACGACATGTTGTTCGGAGGAGTCGTCGTTGTGGGATTGGCGGCAGCAGAGGAAGGCCCAAACAGTGTGTCAAGGTCATCGATTCCGGAGGAAGTGGTCTGTGCTGTCGTGTTGGATAGGCCACCCTCATCGAAGTCGATCAACGACAGCTCGTTCCTGGTCGAAGTGGAAGCCAGTTCCTGGGGAATTGGGTTGGCAGCCGCGACGTAATCGCCTTTCTTGAACGAGTCGTAACGATTCAGCACCGTGTTGATTTGATCGTTGATTTGGAGGAATGTATCTGGATGATTCCATTAGGGCGAGCGTTACAATGCAGAAATGGATAGAACCCGGGGTTCGGAACCTTCAACTCACCAAGTGATTCCGGATCGTGCGATTCAGCGTCCGATATCCACTTTTGGATCCTGGGACGCGCGCTTGAAAGTAGGGAGGCGACTTGCTGCGTGCCAGAAGACCGAGGAAGTCAGGGACGTCGCTCGGGGTTACCGTCGAGCTTGCAAAACGTACATCGTACACATCTCCTGCCACAAACTTCTCGCCTCTTGTGGTATCGACATTATCCAGCATTTCGTTCAGCAATATGACCTTGCTTTCGAGTTTGTTCAGTTCAGTGAGGGCCTGTTGGTGGTAGTCGGGTTTCGATTCTGGATTCGCGCCAGAGAGGCTCTTCATGAGTTCTTGGGCGGCGGCAAGGTCTCTCGGTGTCCCTCGGCGGATCAGTTCCTGTAGCTTCGCCGACTGAGCTTCTCTGTCCTCTTCTTCGAGCTCCTCAGCGGATTTGAGATTCTACATCACGGATGCTCATCAGAACCCATTCCACCCCTTTCGGAAGGAGAAAAAGGAATAACCAAGTGACTTACAGAGGCAGAAGGGGCATTCGTCCGAGGAATTTCGCGGAACCTGTACCCTTTGAAGGTTAACAACCGGTGCATATCCCGTATGTTTCCTAGGTCTTCCTTCCATCTTGACTCCGTGCAGATGGACTCTTTCCACTTGTGAATCAACTCGAGAATGCGTGTCATGACGGGTCCTGGGAATGGAGGTGGCCGTTCCGGAAACCGACGAACAAGTTCATTGAGGAACTCTTTCGTGCCAATCTGCAGATGGAATGGATAACCGCACGTTTGAACGAGGGTGTCAAGGAGAGCGAGAGCTAGCATGGCGATATGGGGGTTTCGGTGATTGATGAGCCTGACGGTCAACATCGCAGCCTCCCTCGGCCTGGAGTGATAACGCAGATGAGGGTAGATGCGATGGCCTGGGTGAAAATGCAGACGTACGAATTGGCCTTCTTCTGGTTTATATGGTCGGCAACTTCGAGATTAAGTGCATAATTCGGGTCAGGGAGGGATGGATTACAAGCACTGGTGATCAGCAATTCGACCTGGGACGCGGCGGAGGCCCACGAGGGGCCACTTGCAAATGGATTATCATTGAGGTTGGGGCGGGACAACATGACTTGGGTGTGTGCGGGCTGCGGTTTGAGAGCAAGGGTTAGAATGTGGAGTCCTCGCTGGGCAAAAGATGGATCGCCAACTTGTTATCCGCGTCCAGATTTGCTCGAAGAGAGCAAGAGGAGATTTTACACACAATACACGTTCAGCAATGGGGAAGATGGGGAAGATGGACAAAGAGAATGGTCAGTGCTAATGACCGGCGATGTGATGTTGAGCGTGTCACTAGAGCACCTCAGCTTGGCGCCGACTTCCACTGCGCCTCGCACAGCAACCTCTTCGTTTTATTGTCTAGAGAATTTTTCGAAGCTGGGCTATGAATCGCTAGGGGGGGTGTCGGAATGATTTTGTTGCTCACAATCCTGGACGGACTTGGGGTGGGGCCACTGCTCTCGTTCGCCGATGTCGATGAGTCGCAAGACTTTGTGTTTTCGACAACTGGAGGTTAACGTCAAATCCCAGGCTGGCCTTCTGCTTTGAGAATCCGGTGCTGAACGAGCCATTTTTATTGAAACTTCCCCTCATGCGGCAGATCTACGTTTCGGGTCTCGACCTGGTGTCTCCCTCCCTTCCTCCACTGGTGGTTTGGAAACGCCGATAAGGATGTATGGTGGCTCATATTACACTGTGTATATGACCCCGAGGGAAAGAAAGATAGCCAGTGTTTCATGGCTGAACGCTGCCCAGGTGCCCTTCCGCCCTTCTATCTGAGGGGTGATAATGTTCAGAAGCTGCTGATCTTCCTGGAATCATCATCGTCCCAGTTACCACATCCACAACATCCCCCCTTACTCCTCCGAAAGACCTGACACCGGCACCGGGAGTTGACAGAGAGACGTGATGGGTCCGGTTCGCATACGCCTTTCGCCCCCGTCTCTGCCTGGATCTCCGAACCGTACACTCCCGAGGTGCATTGCGTGTAAAGATGAAATGAAGTAACGTGGAGGGGGCGTTGATAGTACTCTGTCCCCCCCTTCGCTCGAATATGTGCTGGGCAAACTAGAGAAGAAAAAGACCTTTTTTTTTGTAAAGTTACGAATTCACACCCCCTAAACCTCATAAGTTCACTATTATTTGTTTAAACCCTGCATCAACATTCCCTTCAAGCTTTCCCGAGATTGAGATATATCTTACCCCAAATTAGATACAACTAACTCACGAACCTTACGACTTCTCTCGATATTCTCCCCTGCCCCTTTTGCTTTCCAGCCTTGCTTTCGAAATCACCATGTGGGTGAACACCGAGGGGTCCTCCCTTTCTCTCCAACTGCAAGAGAAAAAACGGTATTACGGGCCACGGCGAGTCGAATACAGTAAGCATTAAGTTACAATGTAAGCCAAGAGATTATGAGCAAGACAGACGGGAGGGTGAGGCTTCGTCTCAGTCGACGAAGATGACGTCCGAATCATCCCGGCCTTCCTCAGAGTCATCAAGGACTATCAACCCGTCCTCCTCCAACTGACGTTCCTTTCTAGGGCTGGGGAGGTCGGATCCGTTCGGGCTGGTTTTCAGCCGCTTGGCGGGCTGCTGTTCCACGACGTCCTCATCGTCGGGCGCCGGACGTTTCGTCGCCTTGACGGGCGAGGAAAGCGGTGTCGTCGGAAATTTTACCTTGACCTTCTTCGGTGGTTGTGGAAGGGGATGCGGAAGCACGAAGGGCGGCGCATCTTTAGGATGATTTGGGCTGTTCCACAGAATAAGGGTAAGGGGGGGAAAGGGTCAGCATGCGGTGCTCATGATCTCTTGGGAGCGGGCGGAGGAAAAGAGGCACTCACGGAAGAACTCCAATGCCGATGGAGATGGTCTCCAGCTCGCCGTCCTCGTCGACGATGTTTAGGAATTTCCCTTGCGTGATATTGAGACTTTCCAACGTCCGCTCGAGGTTGTCGTCCCAATCTGGATCAGCGAGAATCCGCTTCTCCTCGAACACACCAACTTCTCTCTCGTCTTCACCTAGAATACCCTGGACGACGTCACCCAACGTTGTTTTGCTAGGGTCGCACAGCACTTCCGTGAATGCGTCCCGACAAACTCCGCACGAGGGGTTCGGAGGAGGTAATGTGGCAGAACTGAGAGGGTTGGTCTGTTTGTATTGAATCATAACCGTTTTCATCGCACCGTAGGCTCTCCGGAGCAGTTGGAGGGCCTGAAGGACGATGAGACCAGAAACGACCGCATTAGTTGTAGCAATTGCAGGGATGATATTGCCGGCCATTTCTAACAACACCATCAGAGGGATGCCCAGTTGAAATGGTTTGAATAACTCTTACCCTTGACCTCCCAACGAGTCTTTCCATCGATGTTGTATGCGGCAGAGCGGAGGTTGGAGGCAGCGGTCACAAAATCCAGCGTATCATTGTCGTCTTTGTCGAATGAAATCGTTTCTTCGCCTGCTTGCAAACGAGCCGCAAGGCGGTTTGTACTTTGGAATAATCGGCATTCGATGTCGCGTCGTTAGTTTCTGAGTCCGCACCTTGAAATAAATAACTCCAGGTTGTCTTGTAGAGTCAACTTTTTCTGATCCTTGAGCCCCGCGCCAGCGGCACTTGTCGATGCACCGCTTCCGTTCTGGCTATTGACTGGAGCAACCGTACCATTCGACGTGATCGTGTTGGCAGGCTTTCCTCGGAGGATGAAGGACCCGTTTTTGACCCCTTCAAATGACAGCGGGACTGGAGGAGCTCTCGTTTTCCACATGTCTGCCATAGAAAGGAGGTTCAATATGTCGGAGTGGAATACCTGGAAACTTCCCCATCAGAAATGGTGGTAACCAAACTCGGCAAAACGATAAACCTTCTCAAATGCGAGCTTCGCGGCCTCTTCTTGATCATCTGGTGATCTGAGGGCGGTACGCACACGCCTGAACGCCTGGGCCTCCTTGCGCAGGGTGGCAATTTCCTGGGCTATCGGATGACTGTGAATGACGGAGAACCCAATTGCATCCACAACCTACATACCATTCTCACCCCGTTGTAGTGCTTCGCTTAATTCAGCTTCTCCCGAGGCATCTTCGTCTTCACCGAATAACTGTCTGTTCGAAGTCAGCGATCCGGGAAGTCCAGTTCTGGGTTGAACCTACGACAAGAGATAACTTTTGGCCCAAACAATGCAATGAATTGGCTGTGAGGGTGTCGAGCGAATAGTACAGACTGGGAAAGTCTTAGGAGTCTGTTTAGTAACGCAATCAAAACACTCCGTTCGGTCCTGAAGTCGTTATCGGCAGCTGTCACAAACTCAAGTGAAGAAGACAAACCTTGAGAATCGGTTGGACTTGGCCCAGATAACCTGCCGTACCAGACTCGACCAATGGTATGTTAGCAGCCATACACATCTTATTCACGTGCCTCCGTGCGTCTACGAGTAAGGCAATTAGGAGAGTAAATTTGGCGTGGTCGTGGTGTTGCGCACCGAGGTTGTCCAGAGCATTCAGAACAATGTCAAAGGTCTTAAACCATGATACGTCGAATTGAGGGTCTTTGATATTTGCGTGGATAGGGTTGATTCGGACGTGGGGATTGAATGCAGACGCAGTGTGTGCCGCAACCTTTCAATTTCGGTGGTTTTGTAAGCGTTATGTGGCGTACGTGTATCTAATAAACCATACCAAGGCTTTGCTTTGCTTCACATCCTTCTTGCGGAAGAGAAATTGGCGGTTGAGGTTCGACAAGTCGATAGTGTCAAGGTCCAGGAGAGTGATATCCCCGAACCCGGTCATCACCACGTTCTTTACTGGTGAGTCAAGTAGATGCATTAGTACTCGTCGGAGCGACAAACGCTGTCCAGCGGAGTATCGTCGCGTGAGTTTTGTGTGAAGGCGGAGACTCACGCAGTTCACATCCGATACCGCCAGCTCCGACGAGTAAAACACGCATATTAGGGAGTCTGGAGTACAGCTCTGGGCCTAGTATCGCTGCAGCATGGGTGCCCCGAGCCATTGTACAGCGAATCCGGCGAAGGCGAGCTAGGGAATGGGATCCAACGTTGTCAAAGTGATGACCGGGGCGCTGGCCACAGCCTAGGAGTGGCGTGACACTGAATGGCGCGTGCGTCACACCGTGACACGGGCACATGACCCGTCGGAATATCGGCAGTGGCTCCCCAAGCTTCCGAGGTGAACACCTTTGAACGATGGCGACGTTCGCGAAGACGACCTTTGACTCTGCGCGATATGCGTCGTTTAGGCCGAAATATCCGCGTCAGTTGTTTGATGCAGCGTTCAGGTACCATGAACGAACTCGGGGTGCGAGGTGGGACCTCGCAGTAGATCTGGGGTGTGGAACGGGTTCGTTCTGTAAATATTATACTATGCTCGGGGCACTGCTGATAGCTACCAGGACAGGCAACCGTTGAGTTGACACCTTTTAAACGGGTCATCGGCCTCGATCCAAGCGAGAAGATGGTTGAGCAAGCACGACTTGCATTAGTACCCCAGAACAGTGTCAGTCAGATTGAATTCGCTCAAGGGTCTGCGGAGGACCTCTCGATGCTCCCAGATTCAAGTGTGGATCTTCTTATAGCTGGTTTGTTTTCCCAATCTTCGAGCCATTGGCGGATTGCTCACCCTACAACGCTTAGCGCAGGCCGCTCATTGGTTCGATTGGAATAAGGTATGGCCAGAAATTGGTCGTGTTCTGAAGCCCGGCGGCACTGCTTCTATCTGGGTAAGTAATTTTGTGTACCCTTGCGGTCGTTGCCCACCCCCGTGCAGGGATATGGTGAGGTTACGATCCCGAGGTACCCTTACCTCAAATCGTTGATATCCGACTACCATAGGGGACTTGATCAGCTCGGTATGGCCACCACATCATCCACTCTGCCGTACTCACTCCGTTCACTAGGCCCGTATTGGGAACAGCCTGGTCGATCGATCGTAGAGGGCCTCTTACGGGACGTTCCCGCCGCAACTGAGGTCTCTCCGGGCACTTTTTCCGAATTCCGTCGGACATTCTTTTCATGTACGTACTTTACAGCACCCCATCGCAACAAAGCTCACCTTTTGTTTTGAAAGTGCCGCATATAACCGATGTCCCTTCGCCACTCCCCACGATACTGAAGAAAATGGTAACATGGTCTGATTTGTTACAATTGCTCAGGACTTCCAGCGCTTTGCGTGATTTCCATGACAAGCACCCGGAAGATCTGACACGTTCGGACGGAGATATATCCGAACGGCTGCTACTTCAGCTCGTCAGAAACGTTGAAGAGCGGGAGGGCAGCCAGATCACGCGAGAGATAGATCAGATTCAGGTGGAATGGCCGCTGGGTTTGCTGCAGGCGAGGAAGAAGTAACAGTCAATGTTTTACAACACATTAGGGCACCCTACGATTATTATTTGACCCTTCGTGTTTTACCTTCTCGCTACCACCTTGTTCAAGATTTGCTCTCAAACACGGCGCAAAGCCGGAGGCTACGAACTACTGAACAATGTTTCCAGGAGCGTGCAAGAGGTTTGACAAGTATGAATACTGTCCGACAGTGGGCAGAATTCTTGAAGTGTCCCATCAGGGCTGGTATGACACAAAAAACGGGTAGCCTGCGGGGAACGATGATGCCGACACGGCTCTAATAAATCCTCCTAAGGTGAGACTCTCCAAGATGAGTGGAGGGGAACGTGGGGACTTTGAGCTGTCGAGATTGTTCGGACGCCGGATGCAGACGCGGAGATTCAAGCTCAAGAGGGAGCCCTGCGGTTCCGGTTAACCCCCGCAATATCACCTTTCATCACCACTTGGAAACTTTGAGCTTGTACCCGACTGGGACCCCCATCCGGTATGATACCTAGTGGCACGCGACCAAACGCGTTGGGGTTTGCTGATGAGTGAGTGGGTCCCACATCGCGAGGAATCAAACAGCGAAATGTTACATTAGAGGTACGGTTGGCCGTGGTTGACTACAAAGTCGTGAAACGGGTCGAATTTGTGGTGGTGGTAGTGTAAAACTGGTGTAGTGCGGGTAAACGTTCCGAGACGTTACAACACATGCTTATCATGATCGCGGGGTTTTTCCGATACTGGTTGTCAATGACAGGCGCCAGGGCATGGTCGGAGCAACGTCAACTGGGCGCATGAAGACAATGCTCCCCAGAAGATACTCAAGATGGGCCATGGCGTTTTTACTAGCTGGTGGCTTCTGGCTGATGAAGAAGCTGGCGGGCACCTACAGTTCACTTCCCCCGTTGTATTCTCAGTATCACCGACAGGAGATGGCTTTGCCGCAGCACAGTGAACACATGCCATATCCAGACGACGATTCTAGGAAATTCATCTGGATGTCCGACCACGTACGAGGCTACGGTAAGTAGTTTCACCGTCAAGAGTTCCTCGCGTAATTACCAGTCCTGCTCTACCGCCCATGCACAGGCGCAGGTTGGGGGAATGTCCTGCAGGAGCATTTCATGGGCGGATATCTTGCCTACGTCTCGAAACGATCGTAAGCCTCTTCCTCCTCCACTGTCATCCTCTCTCAGTTGACCCTTGCACGCCTATAGGCTCGTGTTTAATAACTACACCTGGAACACTGGCTGGCTGCCGTATTCCCACTGGAAGACCAACATCATTCCATCACGTATTCCGATGTCTGCCCTAATCGCTGGTATGTCTGGCGCGAATAATCCGACCGTTGGCTTATTTTATTTGAAATCAGGTCCTTTAGCCGGCGGGCCTTTCCCACAGGGAGACGACGCGCCCCGTGCGGTGATGAAAGATTACTTCGATCAAGTCTGCCCAAAGACCCTCGTGCTGGACCACCGGGCGCTTTTATCCCGCCTACCGTCGGATTACAGTGCGGGAACGCTGGTAGACGCGTGGGTTGAGTTGTTGAACTCAACACCGGAACGTTGCGTGGAGATCAAGAAAGTGGTCTTCAACATCTGGTGAACAATCACATCACTCGGCGTGTGTCACTAAACGCTCAGGGATAAGTTGACAGGTTGATGGGTTCGGAACGCCTTCTAGACGTGATGCCAGGCGTTTTCGAATCTCCAATCGTTACCGAATTCCGCTGGTCCCCCCTCATTGAAGGCATCCTCCGTCAAAACTTTGAACATTTCGCTCCAGATGGTCTTCCGTATTCGACTTCAGATACCAATCCATACCCCATTATAGAGGGCCTCCTTGTCATGCACCTTCGACGCGGTGACTTTGAACAACATTGCAAGAAGCTTGCGGAATGGAGCACAACTTTCACAGCATTTAATCAAATACAGGGGATCACTGACAGGTTCACGGTTCCTTCTCGTGGTCCAAAGGGTCATCTCACGAACGAGGGAGCGAGGGCGTATCAAAAAGCGTGTTACCCGACTATTCAGGACATAGTCCGGCGGGTGGGAGAGATACGAGCTTCTGAGAGTGGGAGGAGGCTGAGGAACATCTACCTCATGACGAACGGGAGACGAGAGTGGATGGCCAAGCTGAAGGAAGCCCTCCTTGCGGCAGATCACTGGGATCGCATCGCAAGCAGTAGAGATTTGGAACTCAACGACGAGCAACGGTGTGTTGCACAAGCTGCAGACATGTTAATTGGGCAGAGGGCGGACGTGTTTATTGGAAATGGGGTGAGTTGGATCAAGAGGCACGTTGTCAGTTATCTAACTTGGCTTGCAGTTCTCTAGTCTTACAGCGAATGTGGCGATGCTCAGGATGGCTAGGAACCTGGGAGGTGACAGGACGAGATACTGGCTTTAGGGTTCAGTGTCCGTTCATGATGGTTAAACCCTTCGCAACATCAAAATCACACTGAGTGACACGTCAGCACCCCTGTTGTGTACGTTTGTAGTATTGGAGGATGTATCACCTTCATAATAGTCCGCCGCCATGAGTCTAGTATAGAAATAGTCATCTGACGTTGTGGGCGCAGAAAACGTAGCAACTTACAGTTCCAGAGCGATCTCGGGTGCGATTCGTTCGGTAAAGTCGGGAACATCTGTCCCGCCCTTCTTCTCGTAGATAGATTTATGGGCAAGATATTCGACCAATTTATCCACCACCGCGCCCCTAGCAGTCGCGTGAATCGTCCTCGCGGTAGAAGAAGGGAAACTGCTGACCTTTCGGTCATGTCAATCAGCTTGGTCTGAGATTCTCCAAGACCACCTGATCATTCGGATTTGGTTTCAGAGCTAGGAGTGCGATGACGCGAACGGCACTCACTGGTTAACGAGTTCTTCAGAGTGCCGCTGACGACCGCCACCTTTCCCTTGACGAGGAACGTGAACCCATCCGGGCTGGTCATGCAAATCCATTCCTCGGCCAGTTCGGCCGCCTTATCCTGTAAACCCTCAACGTGATAAAAAAGCCGAGGGCAATCGAAGAGCTCAAGGAACACTTGCGGGCATTTCGACATCTTGGTCCATTTCAAGCGATCTGGAGCTTTCGATCACGAGCCGTATCTCCCTTTGTTACCGACCTCCACCGACCTCCCCATCTCACGATTGTATCATGGCTTTGCCCAAGGTGCGTCTAGGCTCAATCCCCTGTCATTCAAGATCTCACTTCGTATCCTAGCGAATAATCAAGGTCTCCGCTTCCCACTCCCCCGATCGCAACTTTGACTAAACCAACTATGGGCGGTTTCCCGACTGAACAGGAGACAGAGCGACTCGTTGCCGACCCTGCACCAGGGATTACCGCTGAACCGCATGAGGACAATCTGAGATATTTTGATGTCACCATTAAGGGCCCCGATGGAAGTCCATTCCAAAGTTCGTTCCCTTAAAGTATGGTTTTCGTGATCACCGGTTACTCACGGGCTATCTAGACGGTGTTTTCCGTCTGGAACTGTTCTTACCTGAAGAATACCCGATGGCGCCCCCCAAAGTGCGGTTCCTGACGAAGATCTACCATCCCAACATTGGTATTAAGATTGACAAATGCCCACTTACGCTTTGGCTAACCATCTCTCCACAGACAAGCTTGGGCGGATCTGTTTGGACATTCTGAAAGGCGAGCGGCTTATGTAGGAGATGCTGTTCCCCCCGGCTGACTAACCAGGTCTCTGTTCAATAGACAAGTGGTCTCCAGCATTACAGATCAGGACAGTGCTCTTATCAGTGCAGGCGCTCTTGAGTGCTCCCAACCCCGATGATCCACTCGCCACAGACGTTGCCAAACACTACAAGGAAGACGAGAAGGACGCCCAGAGGGTCAGCAAGGAGTGGACGGAGAAGTATGCATCTGGTTGATACGGCCCCCAACTATTGTTTCTTTGTGCAAGATTCAGGCAGCTTGGTTTTTGACTGGTGCATTCATCACGACCACCTCCATTACTTTCCATCTACGATCCAGATTATGGTGTTGATAGATGTCGTACCGAAGTATATTCTGTCCTTTTCAATATCAATCAAAGGGGAATAAATCCATGGTCAATGAGATTTGGGACACGACTACACAGCTAGCTGCTGTCCGACCATCTGATAACTCGGGGTGAATTGTTTTCCTCGGTGACGACATCTTGAACGATATACATTAGCAGTTCACGGGTGTGTCGATGTTTCTGGCGGGTTCTTTGACATGATTCTGGTTTGCTTGTTGTTTGTTGGCCTGAATGTATCTTCTTGCGCCCCCAACCGATGCGACTGAACGAACAAAGAGGGTCCATGACAACTACGGTAAACTACTACACGAAAAGAGCAGGGTACAAAGCAAGCCAGAATGAAACGGATCACAAAAAGCACGTACATACGTGCATCCTACACCGCATTCACTGACTCTATGTTATTAATCTCACCCATCTCCACGGTTGTCGCATCCTGCGTGCCGCGCCTGTTGCCCCCGGTCGGGTTAACAAATGTTGGGGACGCCAAAGCCCTCGGTCTTCGCGGCCGCCGGAGTCGGTTGAAAGCTTCTTTTAATGCCCCCAATCGGTAGAGCATACCGCTCATGCCCCGATCATCGTCACCTCCAGCGTTTCTCGCGTCTGGCCCAGGCTCAGAGAGCTCGCCTCGTAGACTCCCAATGAGATCGACGATGCGGTCCTTCAAGACATGGACACCGCTGGAGACACAGAAATCCGCCCTTGACGTCAACATGATCGAGACACACCAGAAGACCAGCAAGGTCACCATCGCGAGGATAATGCCAACGGGAAGTTTCGCCCACAATTCACCGCTGAACAGCATGGCCTCCAGGCTAAAGGCGGTGGTAAACGCTATCGTCCTATCAATCAACGATGCTCGGACCAACGAACCACGCGACAATGACATGTTTATCAAGACTTACGCCCAGAGCAGCAACGAATACGGCAAACTGTATATAATTGCGATGGCTTCCCACCCAAAGGGATTGTGATGACGGCTTCGGAGATATTTATCCTATCACGGGGACATCGATCGAAGTGAGCGAAGGGATAGGGGTGAGGGACCAGGCAGGGTGGCTCACGACTTCTTCCGCAGAGTCCCGCGGTACGGTTCTGTGGTGTCGAAGCAACAACAGACCGGTGACGAGGCACCCGAGAGACGTGGTGATGGAGAGGTAACTAACGACTTGCGTCAGGGTGCGAGTGCTGTCTCCGGGACTAACACCTGGTATGGCCAAGAATGCCACGTTGGCGGTCAGCAACACAGTGCCCTATAAAATTAGGATGCGTCAGTCACGTCGCAGTACACAACTGAGGGACGCTCACGTATAGGATGGATTCCGCCCAGTCAGACCGCACACTTGTAATGAACTGCTCCCACCTGTGGAGAGAGATGACAAAATCCGTGTAAGCGGATTGCAGCCCTATTTAGCGGGTGTTTAGTATACAAACAAACCCCACGGCGACCGTGCGTACCTCTGAGATACGGGTCTGGAGCATAAAAGAAGAAAGTAGACAAGATCTCGATCAGGTACGTCCGGTCCAAGAAGGACGTCGGGCTTTTGACGGTTTCGCCCTTGCGAAGGGGCTCATCGGAGGGCTTAACCGCTACCCTAACCGTTCTTGATTGACTTTTGTCTGGCACTACCCAACTTAGGTTTCTGAGGGGGAGTATGGTCACATGGTATAATTATTCTTGATGTGTAGCGTAGCAGAGCTGGGGAGCGGAGCAACCATGTGACTTTCCAGCTAGAACTGGGACCCCGAACAGGTGGGTGTGAGGTGTGGGGGGCAGCCTGAAACAAGGGTGGGGCACCTCCCGAATCCTTGTCCCATAGAGACCGAATATGGTTATCCGGCCGACTGACGACGCGCAACGAGTCACGCGATTTTTCTGTGCCTAGTCTGTGTGTGAACAATCCAATGGTCACCTGCTCAGTCGGCCGTCTCCTAAGATATGGTCGAAAGCGCAAAGGGCCAGATCTTGGAATTGAACCAAGATACCGTATATCGTCTGGTCACTGTCGAGGCGAGCCCCCACCTGACCGTAGAAGTTGATATAACGGGAAAATGCTACCAAGCTCGTCAGTGTTTTACTTAACGTTCAACGATCCATGAGCAGCGACGGTGAAGAAATTCATCAAGCGACCTGAGCAAACAATGAAGAACGCTCAACGAGATACAAGGCAGCTGACTTACCGACTACACAAGCAGAGAACCCATAGTTTCCGCCAACCCGTTCGATTTCCCTCACATAGCCGAGAAGCTTGCTAAGCTCAGCTTCCGAATAAAACGAAGTAGAGGTGGGAGAAGTGATGCTGTCTGGACCGCTCGTGAGTTACACGACATCCGCTACTGGCTCTGACGTACCAATACCCGCGTGGAGTAAGATCCCTGTGAGCTCTTGAACAAGGTCCTTGGGAACTCCCCTGTTATGCGGGAACATCTCCCAATGAGTCCTGGGGGTTGTCAGTGACGAAGTCATAGTGACTATGTGATGGTCACTCACCAATACCGAGCTTGTAGCGCCAGGTCTGATCATGCGCTTAGTTTGGTGAATGCTTGACGTAGGGGCGGGCTCACGAATATGGGTCTTCTCGGTAACACCACGCAGGCCCTCCAGAACACTCTCGAGGTCGAAGTCGTGGAGCCAAAATAGGCAACGAGTAGAGAGGCATACAAAGTAATACGAGCAAATGGGCTCGCCCGTTTCATCATCCTCCCCCAACTCCAAAGCGAGCTCCCAATCCTCTGGTAGGGGCGGTGAGATCGTCTTCAACCTATTGACCTCCTCGATGGCTTGCTCGATTCCCCGCCGCAGAGCTAGATCACACATGTTGGTATCGGTATAGATCGGCTTGAAAGGTGTGTTTTCAGGAAGGAGTCCGCGTGCGAGGGGTAGGCTCACCTCATTCTCATGGACCCAGTACAGAGCCCCCTCAGGATGCACGAGGGAAATCCAATTGTCAGGAGTAGAATCACTGAGAACTAGAGTAAGCACACGCATGGTGTTCTGCCGTGAAGGGCAAAAACTCACCGAACGAATTGCGTGGTAACAGGGGGAGCAAAATGGAGGTGGGTAACGTCGTCGACGACGACCGCCATGTGTCTCTCGTATCTGTTAATTCCCCCCATGGGACGCAGCCTGCCTTCCGACTCTGAAGGCGGTAATACCGGACCGGAACCAGTGGTCGTGTTGGGACGATCACGATGAATGGATCCAGATGTCCGAGACCCGGGTTGAGCAAGCTCTGGAAGCTCTGGGGGTGCCTCGTGCACGCTCTGGTGAACCGATGCAGGGGTAGGCGGCCTACGCCTATTTCGCGACGTATTCCTTATAGGCGACGGCCTTCGCACTCGAGTTATCGGTCTCGAAGCACGATACACCTGAGATGTGACGGAGCCCGCGATAGATGGTGCGGGAGACGAAGACCTTGAAGATGGAGGAGCATGGAGATATCCACGTGCGGCTGCTTCTGCACCGTCCAGATTTCGCGGTGAGCGGTAGGAATACTCTGACGGTGGGTGGTGTGAGTACTGTGATGGTGGACAGTATCCTCCATGTTGCGGCAGCGGATGAGAGGAATACTGGGAAGGGGGTCGGGAAGTAGCCCGTGAAGGGATAACGGGGGAGTTGGAGGTGAAATACTCTCGATTTTGAGGGAAAACGACGTGGGTGGATCCAGATTCATCGTGGCGACCTGCAGAATTGGCTGACCTCGAAATCGGCCCGGTTTCCTCCAAAAAATAGCCATCAACAACTAAGTGGTCGGTGCTCTCGTTCTTGTGGGTTTCGTAAAGGGGATCTTGAGGGTTTAGGATCGTGACCTGGCGGACTTGGATCGATACGGGTACCGGGGAAGCGATGGGGGTGTCCCCGCCAGGGGTCGGCGAGAGTGGAGACTGGCGCAGATCACTGTGGTCGGGGGCTTTGCTGGTCGGGACTCGATGCTTCGACGGATCTCATCCCTCTTCTTCGGGTGTTGGGATGAAAAGCGTGAGCGCAAGAACGCAAAAATGTACCACAGCCCACGGGTCGATTGATCCCATCGTTTGCGAAAGAAAAACGCAAGTTTCCTGAGGAGTAACAAGAAGGATCGGAGAATTAGATCCATTCCCAATGGGACTCGTGTATTCGGTACCCGTATGGGGAGGGTCTAGCTAAAGCAATTGGTGGTATATGTTAAGGCGCTTCTATCGATGATATGTTTTCCGGCCTCGAGGCGTTATCAGAGGTCGGGCGTCTGTGGCTTTCGATAAAGCCAAAAGTGAGGACAATCGTGTTTTAGTAGGCCTCTAGGAATAATCCTCGCCCTCAGCGTACTCAAAGCAACAAGGAGGGAGCAGCAAGGTCTAAGATTATTTTTTTACAAGTTAGCCCCTTCGACAAACAGTTCTAGAATTTCTCGGCGTCCAAGCTTCAACTTATAAGTAGTCGGTGTCCGGCCCGCGCGAGGCGAGACCATCTGAAGCGTTGTCTGTTCTTTGGAAAACCGTCTGTATCGTAATCCCTGGTGGCTCTCACAAGCTCCTCGGTTGATTCTGTGATAGCCTGGGCTGGTGTCTCCGGGGAGCCAACGAATTGCGCCGCGCACAAAGCAGACAGTTGAGTGTGCGCTTCAGTCGGTTTTCCCTCCAGAGTGGCGGCATTTTGGCGAGTCAGCTCAACGCTCGTCAGTTCTTGCAATGGTCTTAGGGGATACTTCCGTCGTACATGCTAAAGCCGAGCTGGCCACTGGGTTGTCACGAGCTGCACTACTACACGAAAAGAGCAAGAAAGAAACAGACCACAAGAAAAATACGTACATCCTACACTACGCTCCCTGGCCCTTTGTTATTAACCTCACCCATCTCCGCCCCTGTCGCATCCTGTGGGCTACACCCGTTGCTGCCGGTAGGATTAATACGAGGGCATCGAAACCCTTCGCCGCCGTCGAGTCGATTGAAGGTTTCCTTTCAAGTTGCCCGATCGGCAGAGCATTCCGCTCACGCCCTGACCATCTTCACCTCCAGCATCTCTGGCTTCTGGCTCGGGCTCAGGGCCTTGCCTCGCAGACCCCTAGTGAAATTTACGAGTCCGCCCTTCAAGGCGTGGACTCTGTCCAAGACACAGAAATTGGTCTCGGCCTTCAACGTGGCCAAGGCGCACCAAGAGATCAGGAGTATTATTACCGCGAGGATGATGCCGGCGGGAAGCTTCGCCCACAATTCACTGCTAAACAAAATTGCCTCAAGACCGACGGCAACGGTGAACGCTATTATGCTATCGATCGATGAGGTTAAACCAGCGGATCATACGACAAAGACCGATTTATCAAGACTTACGCCCAGAGCAGTAACGAATGAGGCAGACTGTACAAGATTGCGAGGGTTTCAAACCCAAAGGCATTGTGATGACGAGCTCGGAGATAATAATCCTATCACGGGGAAGACGTCGATCGCAGTGAGCCTTCGGAAGGGACAAGGGTGAGTGATGAGACGATGCGACTCACAATTTCTGCCGTAGTTATCTGCGGTTTAGTCCTGTGCTGCCGAAGCAACAGCAGTCCTATCACGACGTTCCCGATAGATGTGATTATGGAGAGGTAACTGGCAAGTTGGGCCGGAGTGCGGGTATGGTTTCCGGGATCAACACTTGGTATCGCCAGGAACGCCACGTTGGCGTTCAGTAGCAGAACTCCCTATAGAAGTAGGGTGTAAATGTCATGCTGCAATGCAGCAACTTGGGAATGCTCACGTATAGGATGAGTTCCGTCCAGTCAGACTGCAGTCTTGTGATAAACTGCATCCACCTGTGCCGATAAATGACGAAATCGGTGTAGATGGATTCCAGACCTATTTGATAGAGTCTCAGTGAGGAAAGAAAGTCCACGGCGACTGCGTACCTCTGAGATGCAAATCTGGAGCATAAAAGAAGAAAACGGACAAGATCTTGATCAGGTACGTCCGCTTCGGCTGGAAACCGTATATCGTCTGGTCATTGGTGAGGCGAGCTCCCTTCTGACCGTAGAAGTTGATATAACGAGAAAATGCTGCCAAGGACCCTCGTCAGGGTCCCAAAATCCAATTGTGCACGAACGGCGACGCACTGAGGAAATTCATCAAGCGACCTGGAAGCCGTGAGGAACGCTCGACGGAACATAGGAAACTTGACTTACCGACGACGCAAGCAGAGAACCCGTGGTTTCCTCCAACCTCTTTGATCTCCTTCACGTAGCTGAGAAGGTTTTTGAGCTCCGGTTCCGAATAAATCGCGGTGGAATTGGGAGAAGTCGTGCAGTCTGGGCTACTCGTGAGTCACACGACATCCAACATTGACCCCGACATACCAATACCCGCATGAAGTAAGATCCCTGTGAGCTCTTGAATAAGGTCCTCGGGAACTTCCCTGTTATGTGGGAACATCTCCCAATGAGACCTGGGGATTGTCAGCCACGAAGTCATTGCGACTATGTGGCAATCACTCACCAATAGTGAGCTTGCAACGCCAGGTCTGGTCACATTTAGTTCGGTGAATGCTTGACGTAGGGGTGGACTCACGAATATGGGTTTTCTCGGTGACACCGTGCAGACCCCCCAGAACACTCTCGAGGTCGAACTCGTGGAGCCAAAATAGGCAACGAGTAGAGAGGCATACAAAGTAATACGAGCAAATGGGCTCGCCCGTTTCATCATCCTCTCCCAACTCCAAAGCGAGCTCCCAATCCTCTGGTAGGGGCGGTGAAACCCTCTTCAATTCGTTGATTTCACGGACAACTTCCTCGATTTTCTGTCGCAGAGCCAGATCACACATGTTGGTATCGGTATAGATCGGCTTGAAAAGTGTGTTTTCAGGAAGGAGTCCGCGTGCGAGGAGCAGGGCATACCTCATTCTCATGGACCCAGTACAGGGCCCCCTCAGGATGCATGAGGGGGATCCAATTGTCAGGAGTAGAATCACTGAGAGCTAGGTTAAGTACACGCGTGATGTTCTGCTGTGAAGGGCAAAAACTCACCGAACAAATTGTGTAGTAACAGGGGGAGCAACATGGGGGTGGGTAACGTTGTCGACGACGATCGCCTTGTGTTTGTCGATTCTGTCAATTCCTATCGTGGGACGCAGTCTATCTTTCGACGACAGGGCCGGTGGACAGTTTCCTGAATCTTGCGATGATAGATTATAGGAATACTGTGAAGGGGGTAGGAAAGGGATGACGGGGGAGTAGGGGGTGTGATCCCCTCGGTGCGGAGGCGTAATGGCGTGGGTGGATTCAGGTCCATCGCGGTTGCCTGCAGGATTGGGTGACCTCGAAATCGGTCTACTTTCCTCAAGGTTCTCGCGGGTTTCGCCAAGGGTAACGTCAGCTGGCAGATGGAGGATTGGTTCCATTCCCAGGGAGTGGTAGATACAGCACCCGTGTGGCGAGGATAAGAGAGATTAAAAACCTATTGGTGGTATATAAGTATTAGGGTGCTCCTATCGCATGATGTATTTTCCAGCCCCGGGGCGGTGCAAGGGACAAAGACATACTTGGATCATTGAGTAATAATGCACGATATCGTCGCACATGCTGTCCACTGGGCGGGGTCATAAGCTGTAATCAGGGTACAGCTACCCTCGGCTCGATGCAAGTGACCCCGAGGAACGACCTGTGGCCGATGCCCGGACTCGGGAACAAAAAGTACTCCCCGAGCGCTGAGCTCCATGCGTTCTTGTGACACTATGGACAATTCGACGATTACATAGGGAGCAGCGTCGTTGGGTAGCCCAGTGGAGTTGAAGATCCGGATTCTGACCCCGCAAACACTAGAAATTTGTGCAACTGAATGGGTGACCCCACCCGCAAACTGCCGACTGACTGACAGAACGGAGTCACCAAATCCTGGTCGAAACGGTCATGTTGTCCGCTGCAAGATCGTCCTCCAAAGCTTTCCGGCGGGCTCTCGTCGTCGGGGGCTCGAGACAATCTGGTCTCGTTGCCACTCGTCGTCTCCAAGTTAGAGGCGTTCAATCGGTGGCCCAAACAGATCGAGTTGCGTCCCCGGTTCCATTATCCCCCCACCCCACAAAAATTTCATCTCAAGTGATGCTGACATTCGGGTTCGAAACTTTTGCAGGAGACGATCACTCGACTTTTGTACTCGATTGGAACCAAGCGTGAAGTCGAACGCCATTTGCGTATCTTTTCCTCGTCCTCCGATTCATCCCAACCTGCCAAGTTCGCCGTCATCAAAATTGGAGGTGCCGTCCTCGACCAACTGGATGAGTTGGCCCTCAGTATCAGCTTCTTGTATCGTGTTGGACTCTACCCCGTCATCCTGCATGGCGGAGGACCCCAGCTCAACGAAATAATCGAGAGGGAGGGGATCGTCCCCGAATACATTGACGGTATCCGTGTCACAGGCGAGTTCGGGCCCTATACAACCTCCATCCGCTCTGACATCCTGGGTAGACGCAAAGACCTTGCACATCGCCCGCCGTGTCTTCCTCGAAGAAAACTTGAAGCTCGTTGGCGCCCTCGAGAAACTCGGGACACGTGCTCGACCTATCACCTCCGGTGTTTTCACCGCAGACTACTTGGACAAGGAGAAGTACGGCCTTGTAGGAAAGATCAGCAGGGTCGACAAGCGTCCCTTGGAGGAGTCTATCCGCGCTGGCGCTTTGCCTATCCTTACCAGTTTGGCCGAGTCCGAGACTGGTCAAATCCTCAATGTCAACGCTGATATTGCCGCTGGAGAGCTTGCCAAGGAACTTGAGCCTATGAAGATCGTCTTCCTCAACGAGAAGGGTGGCCTGTTCCACGGTGTCAGCGGCGAGAAGCTTGATGTCATCAACCTGGACGAGGTCCGTCTATGCCACCATTTCTCCCAACAACCAAGGTATTGATAAAACGTACAGGAGTACGACCAGTTGATGAAGGAACCATGGGTGAAGTATGGCACCAAGTTGAAACTCCGCGAGTTCAAGGAGCTCTTGGATCATTTACCCCGTACCTCTTCCGTCGCCGTCATCTCCGCTCCCTCCCTGCAAAAAGAACTTTTCACTGACAGCGGTGCTGGAACTCTCATCCGAAGAGGTTACAAGCTTTTCAAGCACGACAATATCGAGGGTATTGGCGCCGACCGTCTTCGTCAGGTTATCCACGACCGCGATCCTGACGTCAAGGCCGGGGAGAACAGCATTACCGGTGTCTTGAATGACCTCAAGAAGCGCCCCTTCACAATCTACGGTGATGAGCCCCTCGATGCCGTCGCCATCGTCTCAACTCCAGAGGGTGAAGTTCCCATCCTGACACATCTCCTCACCACTCGTGGCGGTGTCATGAACAACGTGGTGGACAACGTCTTCAATTCTATCAAAAAGGATCACCGTAAGCTGTTCTGGCTTGCCCGTGCCGACGATGAAAATCGCGGCTGGCATTTCGAACGTGCTGACGGAAGTTTCACCCGTGCCGGTCGAACTTTGTTCTGGTATGGCGTCCATGATGTGAAGGAGGTCGAGAAGGCCGTCCAAGGATTTGAGGAACAAGGTCGTATCCCAAGGGCTTACCTTCCCGTTGGTCCTTCTGCTCCACCGCATAGGGCCACCCCATCCACCAACAATGGTGCGCGACCCTACTCGACTTGGACCCACAGATCCCATATGCCTGGCTCCTCTCGCGGATATGCCACCCAAGCATCGAAAGAGCCCAAACGTGTGGCGCTCATTGGGGCTAGGGGTTTCACCGGCCAGGCCTTGACGACGCTCTTATCCGGACACCCTCACCTTGCTCTTACCCACGTCTCGTCTCGCCAACTCGCTGGGTTTCCACTCGAGGGTTACACCAAGGATCACCTCGTTCACAACAACCTCTCAGTGAACGATGTCGAAAAAATGGAAAAGGAAGGGGAGGTCGATGCTTGGGTCATGGCCCTTCCTAACGGCGTTTGCAAGCCTTTTGTCGACGCTGTGGGGAGAGGAGCGAAGGAGCGTGCGAACCCCAGCGTTATTGTTGACCTGAGCGCGGACTATAGGTTTGAAGAGGGTTGGACATACGGATTACCGGGTGCGGTGTAATATATACTTGTTTGTGTGATTTGTTGTTCTAATGTAAAACACTTTTTCGGTCGCGCAACGCCTGCTTTCGATCACATTTTCTGGTTCGACAGAACTGTACTCGAGGGATGCGATCCGTCGGTCCAAGAGGATCTCGAACCCTGGATGCTACGCCACTTCTACGCAACTCCTTGTTGCCCCGTTGTTAAAACATCTCCAGCCGGGTACTTCACCTACTGTTTTCGGAGTTTCTGGATACAGTGGCGCTGGTACCGTCACTGGACCCAACGATCCCACCGGTCGCCCGACCACTGTACCAAAGGTGCCCCCTGAGAACTTTCACGGCGGTCTGAAGCCTTACTCGCTCACGGACCATATCCACGAACGTGAAGCTGGGAGACACCTCTCCACTCTTCTCCCATCAGGATCTAATCTGAAAGTCGCGTTCGTGCCGACCGTTGCCCCGTGGTTTAGTGGGATCCAGTCCGTGTTGAGTATGCCGCTCAACGGAAAACTTACCGCTAAGAATGTCAGGGAGTTGTTTGAGGAGAAGTACGAGGGAGAGAAACTCGTCAGGATCCTTAAGGGCGTACCTGATCTCAAGGATTATGAGAACAAGCATGGATGGGTAGTTGGCGGATTCCAGGTTCACAGTGAGGGAGACCGAGCCGTCGTGGTTGTGAGTATCTTGTGTTTGTCAGGTTCTCACCAACTCAACTAATTTCATCTGTAGGGTGGATTGGATAATCTCCTCAAGGGTGCCGCTACGCAGTGCATCCAGAACCTCAACCTCGCGTTGGGTTACGATGAATACACCGGTATTCCCCTGGAATAAATTACTAAAAGCTTACATGGACACGACGTACCCCGTTCGGTATAACGTGGAAGCACAGGTATCTCACTCGATGTGTACTCAAGACCCGGGGGTATACCTATCGATATATCACAAACATGTAGACAAATCCGCAGAGTTATAAGAGTTAAGGTACCAAGAATGGATGGACGGATGGAATCATCACGCATCGACCCACGAACTTTTGCGGGTCAGCCGCTCACATTCAAGGTCACGTCGTCTCATACCGCTTGAGCGCCCTCGGTCGCCCTTGTGGTTTCCTCCCTCTGGCAATCCTATCAGCCAGCCGCTCGACAACGCTGTCTCCATCCTCGTCCTCCTCCAGGGCCTTCTTGATCAGGTCCTCCATGCCCTCCTGTCTCATACTGGGAGCAGTAACAAGAGGGTCTTTGGAGCTGGTCGGGTCGTATTTTGGCAGACGTTCGTTCCCCATATCCGATCGACGACTGGCCAACGGTTCAGTTAGTTGGCGGGACCGATCGCGTGAAAACAGAATGCGAAAAGGGACATACGCTTCGTCGAAGCTGCGGATCCACTGATTACTATGCACACCGAGAGCATCGGGCCCAAGCCGGACGCCGAGTGCCCCTGCTGGTCCTGGAGCAGATAGATTCTGACCATGAGCCAACTCTGATGCCCCTTCTGCCTCCTCTCTGTGATGTGCGTATAAGTACATCAGTGGAACGGCTAGATTCCGACCTGGGGCACATACCGAAGCACGTTGAACACCCGTTGTAACCTTCCAACAGCAAGGATCTTATTCTTGATCTGCTGCCTTCGGGCGGAGATTTCTGGTGACATGAGCACCTCTCTAAGTTTGCCACCCTCCTCGTCGCTAACGTCCGTGCTCTCCTCGGATGACTCCTCGAGCTCTTCTGCGCTGCAAACACTCAAAACCGCCAACAACATCTCAGCAACTAGCGTGCGATGTCACGTTAGCCCTGAGAACGAAGAACCGCGGCCTCCGACACCTACTTTTGGCTCCAACAAACGGTAAACTCCAGGTGAACCCATCCATAAAATTGGGAAGCCAATAGGGATGAGGGCTACAATTATACTGCCGGATGGTGATGTTCTTGTTCGCGTATTTGAGAACCGCACCGCGATTGTGATATGCGTCCAGGTAATTCGGGGCCGAAAATACCGTGATCACGGAAGGGAACTTCTTCGTCGGCGTTTTCCTGTGCATGGTGTAACCCGCATCCTGTGCTTCGTGCCCTCGGAACACGCCAAGTAGATTGTTCCTGTTCAGGAAAGCACAGACCGCCTCATATCTAAAGGGGGAAGCGTTCGGCGTTAGTGAAATGAAAAAAAAAAAATTCCACATACGTATAGTAATATGAACAGCCCCGAGCGCCATTGTGGATGAACATCGTCCCTGGGGGTATTTTTCCATCTTCCTGCTCGTGTCCATAGGTTGGGACGGGGTCCGCCCACAAAAGATCGACCAGAAGACCATGGGAACCTGGCTCTTGGAAGCGATTTAACTGTTCACGTGTCAGCGGCCGACAAGCACGCGATGCAGCAATACGCTACCTTCTCCAAGTCACGCAGGGTTCCGAGTTCCGGGGAGATACCCCCATGAACGCAGAAGAAACGCTTGTCGATTAAGGCCGCGAGGGGCAGAGCGTTGAATGATCGTATACACGCGTCGTAGACCCGCTCGGAATACTTAAACAGACCTTTGGACACGCGGCAGGTCAGCTGTTGCGCTAAGGGTGGACTTGTGACAGGCTGAATGAACTCACACTCGCGGCGGAATGTAAAGTAAGTCGTCAGGTGTTGGCACTCGTGATTACCTCGGATTAAAAATACACGGTTGGGATACCACAGTTTAAAGACATAGAGATACAGTAAACACTGTGATCTTTGGTGAGCCATGGATAAGACGCGCGAAAATATTCGAACGCACCTCGACCCCAAAACTGCCCCGGTCAACATAGTCCCCTAGAAATAAATATGAGTTCTCGACTACGGTCCCTCCCACTTCGAAGATCTTCATGAGGTCGTACTAGGGAAAGGGTTCAATGGGTTGACTGCGCCACTGTAGGTGTTCGATACCTACATACTGGCCATGAATGTCGCCGCAGACTGAGGCAACGTATCGTAAGACAATGGTGTGCACCGATAGCGTGGGGGGACTCACCAGTTACGGGACTGGGCACAGGCAATAGGTTTGGCTCACGAGAGAGCAAATCCGTCGCCCTATCCAAGATGTAGATGGCTTGCTGCTCGGTCAGCTTCCCCTCCGCAAGGAAATGCTCCCGTATGAAATCGAGGTTTGGTATCGGGGCCCCATTGCGATCGCGGGCAAAAAACTCTTCGTCCTTGGGTTTGTTGGTTGCTGGATGGGGTACGTTCGCAACTTGGCGTTCCGTGAATTCCGGTTTGTCGTCCTCGAATGAACCCGGGATCTCTTTCGGTGTTGCCTTGGGAGTGTTGGCGATATGGTAAGCAGCAGACCTAATATAGCTACTCCGGTGAGAGTCTCGCTGAGGTTCTGAGGGCATGGTGAGGATAGTGATACTTAGAGGGCGAGTGGTCGTGTAGTGAGGCTGATCATGAGCGCTCAGTGCCTTTGTATTGTGGCGGAACAATTCCGTGATCAAATCGATTACAACTCGGATATCTATTGTACAGGTGTGCAAGTCCCTGTGTATACTATGGGTGGTCCGAGAAGTAGTTACTGCCCAGAAGAGACGAGAAATCGGCATCTTTTTCCGCGAACCTTCGTAGTCGGAACCTCTGGAGAACCTCTAGGACAAGGGTGTCGTTGGGTTGCCGCACCTCCAACAGATCTGGGGCTGGTACCGTAGGTCTGAGCTGAAAGACTGCCCGAGCGACCCTAATCTGTTCGAGATAGTCGGAAATGGTGGATTTGGGGGTGTACTTGGGTTCTCCCTCGATAATCTTCTCGATAGACCCATAGGAGAGAATGAACTTGAGGGCACGGACCGGCCCGACGTTCCGGACCCGGTCGGTGAAGTCTGTTCCCAGCAGCAGCACGAAGTCGAGGAACTGGGAGGAGTCCATTTCTAGTGCTTCTCTGACCTCGCGTCCTTCAATGAGCGTGAGAGGTTCGGTACCGCTAGTGACATTGCGAAGCAGAGGTACACCGTAAACCAATACATCCTGTGCCATCGATCAACTCACAACAAAATCAATGGGATGTTAAAAACTTACAGTGTCTTCGCTAGCCACATAGTCCGCGAGTCCATCCCGGACGATTGCCGCGGCGAGCGCTTCACCTTCTACCCCACCCATGGCGTCAATGCAGGGTACGCCCATAGCTTGTAGAATAATGCGGCTCTGGTCATAAACCTCGCCGGTGGGTGGGTTTTTGCGTCGCTCATAGGAAGTCAGTATCTTGGCACTCTTGTCTTCTAGCTCACGGGCCAAAAAGGAAACATCCTCGGTTTCACCTTCGCTCGTCACCTCTGAGAGTAGTTTCCATATCCGTTCCTCCTCCACGACGAGACGCCGTTGGGCTTGTGACAATTCCTGTGTGACCCTTGTCTCGTCATCCTGCTCCTCAGGTCTCGGGAGCACGGTACGTGGTGAGAGAAGCACTCCCATTTGCCGAATGTTAGCGAGAAAACTGGAGTAAAGGGCGGCTAGCATTGACGACACTCGGCTTGGGCCGTGGGCAAGGGATCCCTCAGCCTGGCCTGCCACAGTCCGTGCCGGTAGCTTCAAATTGGCGGATTCGGTAGTAATGGCCAAGGACCCTAGATCTGAAGTTACGTCGTCCAGTGCAGAATCGACACAGACGCCTCTGGTCACAGGCCGAGGCGGATCGTTGGGGGCACATGGAGTGTCAGAGTATCCCCACAGATAGCCTGGCTGCATGTTGGACCTGCCGGTCTCCGGCTCAGAAGCCACCTCATCGATTCGGGGTTGGCCCACTGGGAAGTCCTTGGTGGCGTTCTGCAACAAGGTAGCGACCTCTGCTTTCTGCCCTTCAGAAAGTGATTCGTACGACGTGATGAGGGGCGTGAGTCGAGTAAGTCGTGATAGTCGTTCCATCTCCACTGCCCCGCGAGCGTAGGTCATTCTCCTTTGTTCAAGCCTTCTCATAGCCTGTAATAGAGAGAGATGGGATATTTGTGAGTGATATTCGTGAGAACACTTACCTCACGTCGCTTAGCCGCGTTCCGCTGTTTCCCGTCGAATATGCAGATAGCGCGTACGTTGTTTTCATGAGCCTCTTGAATCAGCCGGTACCACCCAAGTATGTGTCGATGGTCGTGGGGGGTGGGGGCAAAGTGGAACCGTTGTGTGATGAGAGTGGCATCGCTGATGGTTGGAAGTAGTCAATTCCAAATTCATCGCGTCATGTCGAGTGGAGAGTGGCCTACAAGACGACCGCCTTCCCTTGTAACTCTTTGAACCGGGATGTAACACTTTTGAGCACATGGGGACTGGTGGTCGCGTCAGGAAATAAACGAGGACCACGAGAGAGATCAGACTCACCTTTTCTTACGGAGGAATGGGACCAAACCCAACACCCCCATTGGTCGAAATCGAGAAAGCCACCGTCGTAGTTCAAGTTGGTGGGAAGAATATATGCAGCACGTGACTTGTCTTTATCGGAACGGAACACAGTGCAGTTTACCGAAGAAGTTCACGACCTGCACTCCCAATTCAGTCAGAGATAAGGCAAGCCTTAAAAGCGGTCATGGTTGCGGTACCTTTCTGTTTCTTTGGCTTGTTTTTGCTCCCGCTCGAACCTCTAGCTGCTGCTGCCTATGGCCGAAAGTCGCATAAAGAAGGTTATCCATCGGCTCGAGGTCACCCATGAGCCTGGTCTCAGCCATGCCCAGCTCATGCTTATGGTGGGTCTGCATACCAGATTCACCCTGTCTACAGATAGGTTGATTCGTGTCCTCACCCCAGAACGAGGATTTGCTCCCAGTACCTCCAGAAAAGAGGACGTGGGCTTCCTGGAACTTTGTGGCCTTCTGGGTTGCGGACAGTTTCAACATCAACACGTACGTTACATGCTGCAATCACATCTATTCCTGATTTAGATCGCCGCTCTCGTCAGCTGGATGATCGCGTCTTCGATGGTAACCCTCGGCCTTTCTCCCTGGCAGGCGTGGGGTTGCGTATGGATCGGCTACTCTCTGGTGGCACCCTTTATCGTACTCAACGCGCGACCCGGCGCGATACTGCATGTGACGTTCCCTGTGGTTGCCCGCATGTCCTTTGGCATCTGGGGAAGCCTGTGGTGTGTGTTCAATCGAGCAGCCATGGCATGGTGGGTCATCCCTCTGGTCGTGTGACGTGTGCAGATTGGTCACCGGTTTCAGTGTCTGGTACGGAGTCCAGGCGAGCATCGGTGGGTCATGCGTAAAGGTGATGCTGAGGGCGATTTGGCCGAGCATCAACAATATTCGTCAGTCCCCGCGACCTCTGTGTTGACGCTCCAGCCACCTTACGAGATTGTCTAGCCAATGGCCTCCCCGAATCTGCGGGAATCACCACACGAGACTTTTTATGTTTCTTCCTCTTCTCCCTCATTTCTTTACCTGCCATTTGGTTCCCGATCCACCAGATGTGCGTTCTTCCCACCAATGAATTTCCACGTCACTGACTCCATCCTTCTCAAAAGCCGACACTTGTTCACACTGAAGGCCATCGTGGTGCCCATTGCGGGTATCACGTTCTTTGTGTGGTGCATCGTCAAAGCTCACGGAATCGGACCTGTTGTAAAGCAACCCGCTCAGCTTCACGGGTCCGATCTGGGTTGGGCAATGGTCTTCAGTCTCATGTCTTGCATCTCTAACATGGCCACACTTGTAACGTGCGCTTTCCTGTCTCCCTACTTGATGCAGGTTCGGACTTACATCCTGTAGTAATGCCCCAGACTTTTCCTCTCGCGCAAAGACCCCCGCCGCCGCGATGCTCCCGCAGTTGCTTTCTGTGCCCCTCGGGTTCTCGATCGTCAGCTTCATCGGTATCATTGTCAGCTCTTCCTCCCACACAATCTATGGCAAGACCGTATGGGACCCAATCGAATTGCTCAACATGTTCTTGAACGACTCACCTTCCAGGGCCACTAGATTTGGAGTACGTTACCCAGTTATACCGATTTGGTCCTAGCTTCCTTCTCACGATTTTTTTATTAGATTTGGTTTATCGCGTTCGCCTTTATCATTGCGCAGGTAAGGGTGTTACGGCTTCTCCCGTCTTTCAGAATGCTCATATCTCTGACAGCTTGGGCACGTATCTTATCAGTTTATCTTATTTCATGCGGTCGCCGCTGACCGGCACGTCCAGCACAAACATTTCCGCCAATTCCATCAGCGCCGGGTGCGACTTAACTGCCCTTTTCCCCCGCTTCATCGTAAGCCGAGTTCCCCAAAAATAGATCGCAGAGGCCTGATCGAACATCCAGAACATCAGACGGGGCGGTTACATCGCGGCTGCCGTCGGGTTCGCCATGTGCCCGTGGAACCTCCTGTCGAGCAGTAACAAATTCACGTCGTACCTCTCTGCTTACTCAGTCTTTTTGAGCTCCATTGCCGGAGTTATGATCACGGACTACTACGTTATCCGTCGGGGTCACTACCGCCTGGGCGACCTCTACACTACCGAACGTGGCGGATGGTATTGGTACACCTACGGAATCAATTTCAGGGCGTATGCCGCGTACATCTCAGGCATCCTTATCAACGTCGTCGGGTTCGCTGGAGCAAGTGAGTCGCGGGGGCCGTCCAAAAGTCAAAGTGGGGCTGATTCGAGATTTACAGCTGGGGCCTCCGTACCGCTCGCTGCAACTCGCATTTACCAAATCTCCTTTTTCACTGGATTCGGTACTCAGGGCTCGTGTTTCCAACATGATCTCATGGCTGACCATTTGTACGGCAGGTGTTTCGGCGCTGACATACATTCTCCTCAACTGGATAAAACCCTCCGCCGGAAAACACTCTTCTTTCCGCGAAGTCGACATGTCCGAAGGCGTCAGCGGAAGGAGCTCCCCTGCCTACGACAAGGAAGACGCTAAGACGGATATTTATACCGTCCATGCCTGAATGATATACAAAAAATATCTGTGATCTCGGCGTCTTCGATGTAATATTATTAACGAAATTGGAATGGATCGTCCCCACCCCTCCGCACACGTTTTCTGGTGGGTGGTGACCGAACTTTCGGGTGGATTCAGCGTGCGAGAGTATAAAATCATACAAGTAAATACAACAGCGATTAATGAGGCATAGCCAAGGTCTGCTCGGTTCGTAGAGTCTGAGCCTCAGCCGGCTCCCAGGTGAGAGTATTCTTGGGTTTCCCCGTATCCTCCGCATAATTCTCGTACAAGTTGCTTTCGTCCTTGTGCGGGGCGCGTGGAGTTCCGGCACCGTCGCAGCTGTCGCCGTCCCAGAAGTGGTAAGCTTGCGTTTGCATCCCATAGGAGGCAGGGACGACCTCGATGAGGTCACCCCTCGCGACTTCGATGGCCGGAATCTCGGACACGGGGAGACCGATCAGGTAGGCCAGCATGCAACGAATGACGGAGGCGTGACCTATGATAAGCAAATCCTCCTTCTCACGTTCGAGTTCGACGAGCACCGGCTCGAGACGCACTAAGGGGCACTTGAGCTACGCGCGCAATAACGTGACGGGGACAAGTTCATACCGCAAAGGTCATGGTAACTTTCCGCCCGCGGAGCCCGGTAGGCATACGGATCGTGAGAGAACCTCTCCCATTCATCAGGGTAGTACTTTTTGACCTAGACTCTGCGTGAGCCCATCGTCAAGCCCGAACAAGCGAGTATGTTACCTGTTCAGGTGTGAGTCCATCCCAAGCACCAGGGTTGATCTCGGACATCTGCTGTTTTTCTATGATCTTGACGTTCAATTGCGAAGAGGTCAGCGCAGTCAAGAACGGCCAGGCGGTATGGCTGCATCGCATTCGAGCCGAAGTCCAGATCTGTACGTCGCCTGGTTTCGGTGAGATGAACGATCATAGTCCGTTGAGACACACCACTAATCTACGGCTCTTTCCGTCAATTCCACGTTCTGATAGGGATTTGGTGTATTTCTGGGAGACGAAATCCTTGAGCTTCTCCGCGTATAACCATCCGCTGGACGATAGATCGGAATCGGCACGGTATGAATGCTCAATCAACGATTGACCCGACTACATGGTGTTCAGGGAAGGTGTCAAGGGGATGCAACTGTAGGTGCTCACTCTCGCGAAATATATGTTTCTGAATCGATTGTGGATGTTCATCAAGAAAAAAACGATTCTAGACTGCAGTGCGCCGGTTGGCAAACCTCAACGAAAATAACGATGTCATCGCTCACCTGGAGGTACCCCGCAATTTTCTACTTCCCCTCATAAATCAGAGCCTGGGGGTAGCGATTAATTTGTAGCCACTGACTCACATTCGTGGTAACCTGTTCCCCGACCTGCAAACGATTCCTCAACACTGTCTTCAGGCGGTTGTAGTGCGAATGAGAAACACGTACATTGATAATTCTAATCGACGGCCAAGTGGTCTCCTCGAGTGGCTGGTAGTATTCCTCGTGGTCGCGGATTCGTGAATAATAGTCTTGCACTGCCTTGTCCGGGTTCCACCCTCGGTACTACAGAAAGGCGATCAGCAAGCAAGATACCGGTCCGCTGGTCGGGTGCGTACATCCGGGGAAGATATCTTAACGCTCCGGATATTACGCTCGATAATCTCTTGGTTGTCACACCAGGATTCTGACTGAGCATCAGCAGAGTATCCTCAGGAGGGACATGTGGACGGCAGCACCGAGGAAGACGACGTGGACGTCAAGCTTGTCAAACTTCTCAGCCAACCTCGTCCGATTGGCCTTCACACCGTTATTCGCATCGTAAACGACGACCTGTCCTCCCCCATCGAAGAATCTCTGGATAGTGTCTTCACAGGCGTCCGCAACTTGTTTTCGAAGTGCGATCGACTCCTCGCTCTTTGCCCCTAGGTCAAGACACCGTCTCAACGACTGTGAGAGCCGGAAAAGTCACCAAATCAAACGCACCTAGAGTGAAATAATCACTGGGGAGTTTTCCAGCGCTGCCTAGGATCTTCCTCCTGTAATCTCCCAGGGATACGACCATAATCTTGACACCTGTCCATCGGAGATACCGCTCCAGAGCTCGCGATATGTGAGTCTTCCCCCTGGCGGGTAAGCCGACGGTCAGGACTAGGATCTTTCCGGCGTGGAAGAGGAGACCCGATTCTGTGGTGTACAGCGGTGCGACCATGGTTTACGGTAAACGACAACGACAAGGCGCCCGGCGTGGTAGTACAACGCTCAGATACGGATCACCGTAGGGTATCGCCTCCGCCTGTGGGCTTGGACCGAGGTTATGTAAATGTAAAAGTGATGATGGAGAAAACGATTCGCATGCAACTACGGTCCGAAAAAAAGACGCAAATGAAAACATACAACCCCTCCAAGAGGACGGAAATGCGTAAAATATCCAAGCATCGTACATATGTGAACGGTATATCGTAACACAGGTGATAGGTTTTTGCGAAACTAGAACCTCAGAAATACCATGGGGGGAAGGTTGGCCAAGCACCCGCGCCAGCTCCAGGAGGCGGATCGTTGGGCCCTCCCCCTCCACCACTACCACCAGGAACAAAAAGGTCGTCATCGTCGTCATCGTCATCGTCGCGCCGCCTGCTAGGACCGGCCTCAGGCTGCCCGTCAGTGGTCGTCTGCTCGCGACGCTTCTTGCCTTTGACACGTTTCCGACAGACGGGACAAGTATTCGCACTACCCAACCATTGCTAGAGCGCAGGGGGGGGTCAGCAATGAAATGCTGCAAGGTATAACGAGGAACCCCACCTCCAAACAACCCCGGTGGAACCAATGAGAGCAGTCAGTTATTTTCAAGAGTTCGTCATCAGCCTGATACTAGATATCTCGCTTAGTCAGCGTTGTGTATCATATGAGGGACGAGCCAACACTCACATCATCCAAGCAGACAGGGCACCGTTCGTCACAACCCGGAGCGGCCCAGTCGCCATATTTTCCGGATGGGAGGCTCGCAATGATACGACTCGGTGTATTCCTTGGTTTAACCTCGCCCAAGGCCGCGGTAAGGTTGGTCAAACTCTCGAAAGAGCCATCGAAATCCTCGTCACGCTGTACAACAAAGGGATAGGTGATTGTGGTAGGTGAATGAAGAGGCAAGTGAGGACAGTGGACTGACGATGTAATCTCCCATATTCCTTAACCTATTGGCATACCTCCTTGATCCGGGGGCATCGAATATATCAAACGGCAACCCGTGATATCCACTGTAATCTGAAATGTACCTGTGTCTTCCTGCTCGCCTTGTTACCCTAGTCGCGTTGCGTGTGCTCGCTGAGCTGACTGGTCCAGTTGTTTCCGCAGAGGTTAAAGGACTGGTATTGCTGGGAGTATTATCACGTGTAGGGCTCCTGGAAGTAGGAGGTGTTCTTCTTCTTAACCCTGGCCCCAGAATCGATGTGTTGGCGGGGTTGTGGTCCCGATTGGGGTGTACCCTTGGGCCTCTAAACAGCCCCCTTGGTAATCCAGAAGCCGAGGTCGGTTGTTCAGAACCTGGAACAGCAGTAGGTCCGGATTGGCTAGGTGAGGGTCCTGCCGGCGACATTTGGGGACCGGAAACTTCAGCTCTCTCCAGCCCACTTAATCTTAAACCAGGTTCCTCGAAAATGGGGTACTCAAGCCCAATGATCTCGACGCCGGGGGTCCAGGAAGGGATGTCGGATGGTGGGATCGCTGTGGTGGTAGGTGAAGTAGACGATGGCCCGGGGACATGGGCTTCCTCGCTCAACCTCCTCGCGACCTCAAACCTGGCCCTCCTTGCGATCAAATCGTGGAGTTCTCTTCTTCCTCGACCTGGTTCCCTTTGTCCCCTTGCATCGTCGTAAGAGTTAGCTTCGTAGGCGGACCATGGGGAAGACGAAGTGCGCAAACGAAGGTGGTCTGCGTGCGCCCTGGAATTGAATTCTTCTGCTTCACGTTGACGCTGAATTGGCGGGGGTACGGGGAGACGACGTCGCTGATGGAAACTGGGAGTACGATTCAACTCGAGGGGAGAATCGTTCCACGGTGCAGTGTCCCTGCGATCTACGCCGGACGAGGTCGTGGGAGGCAAACGAGGACTTTGAGGTGAGGGCAGCGGGAAGTTTGGATGAACGATACTATCGGGGACACGAGGGGCTGATCTTGTGGGTGGTTCCATCTGAAAAACAACAGGATCAGCGCGCCACATAATGAATCAGATATATGGACCGCTCACTATCCGCCTGAACCTTGGATCGGGATCTGGAAGGGGCATAGTGGCAAAGGCTTCAGGGTCCTCACCCCGAGACTGCGTGCCAGTGCTGCGTCGGCGGCTCAACATACTCTGCAACATTGATCCTTCTCTCATTAATTCCATCTGGCGTTCGCGTTGCCTCTCTCTCTCGCGGTCCAATTCACGTTCCAGATCCAGCTCCCTTTCAATCTCCCTGTCACGCTCACGGTCAAGTTCGTGATCCCAGTACCTCTGAGTCCTCGATTCGCCCCGCCTTCGGTCCATCTCCCTGAATGTCGAAATTGATGCTCTAAATGGCCCCCCGGTATATGCGCTCAAGTCGAAATTTCTGAAAACGCTCGTGGTATCGGTAGGGGTAGGAGAAGGGGGGGAAGACCCAACCACAGAGATCGTTTCTGATCTTCCCGCAGTTGGGAGTGGTGCTTGTGGTGACGGCGAAGCTCTCGAAGGGGCCAGATGTGGTGAGGGAGGTCGAAACATTGTAGGTCGAGAGGAATGGCCCGACCCTAGCATCCGAAGGTATGGCACGGCCACGTCTTGCCCCATATTCGGTGTAAATCCACTGCGGGTACGAAAATCCGCAAGGGGTGGCAGGACTGACGACGGGGCTGGTTGACCTTCCCGCTCTCTCAGTTCCAGGTCCCTACCCGAGTGGACCGAAGCACCAGTGTATCTGTCCGGTAATCTCCTCGCCCTTCTCTCGCCTTGTACTATGGAACTGAGGGAACTCGATCCGCCAAGCCTGGGCGGCGGGTCCGGGCTCCTTTCCAACAGGTTTTCAACCAAGTTCTGGGTTGTCGGGGGTATATAAGTGGTGTCGTGATGACCACCATACCAGTATGAAGCTGGAGGAGTAGAAGGCGGGGGAAGGCGGAGGAGGGATGGCGATTCGTTGATCCGAGCAAGGGCTCGTTGACGTAATTCCTCGTCTCGTTCCCTCGTGCGATCTCGGTCAGGCAGCCACCCATGATCGTGTTGCCGTTGAGTTGGGCGGTCATTCCACGTCCCACTAGCTTCGGCATCCGCAGGCCACCGAGTGACGACCCATGGTTCGACCTCAAGTTCTTCTCCGACGAACTCTGGTATTCGACGTCTTCCAAGCCTGCCCTCAGCTTCGCTGGTAGAGAAAGACGGAATCCTTGTGGAGGAAGTCCATGTGGGATGAGCTGGGGGGACATCGTCATCAAGCCGTGATGACCTGTGAGGGAATAGGGTTCGAGGGTTGGATTGAGTTGTCCGGGCCCAGGGGCGGGTGGTCCTAAATTCCTCTCGGGCTAGATAAAAGAGGTCGGTTTCTGATGACTGTGGCAGCGTGGAACGCACCTTCAGCAAGCTCCCGTTCTACATCAAGAGGGAGCTGGGCCAAATCTGAATCTGTCGCGGAGGTCTGCCCCATATAGAACGGGTCAAGCGGCAAGTAATCATCCCCCATAGCGCTCGCGATGTGGTCGGTGAGGATATGCTCATATAGTTGGAGGAATTGCGGTAATTGTGGCGATCGCGGAACATCAGGTAGATAGAAACCGTGCATAGGTGGGGATCGGGCCCTAGAAGTTTCCTCCCTTTCGGAATTTTGCCGTTCCCTTCTTTCACGCCGTAAAAGAGATAGCGTTGAAAGGAGCCGCTCACGTCTGGCGGCGAATGTCTGCATAGTACTGCCGGAAAGTGGCGGCGATCTGTTGCGGATATCATTGAGGAACTGTTCGACGGATGGGAGGTCCGAGTCGTGAGATGTACGAGAAACGAGGGGGGAGTGGAGATGACGGGGAGATTCCGTTGGGGAAAAACGTTCCGCTGATGAAGCGCCAGGATTACTGATATCTTCCCTAATGGCAGCGATCTGTAGTTCAAAGTCGTGAGCTCGCTGGAGAGTAGCCTCGAAAGAGTTGGTCGATGTAGGTGGCACAGGATGGTGGGGGAGGGTTGAGTGAGTGGATGTGGATGGGTATGGGACCGGAAGAAGATGAGAATGGTGCATATCCACCAATGGGGATCTCGTGGACATTGGGAGATGGTTTGATGCAGTGAGAAGGTGAGTAGGACTTGGAAGGGTTGGTGGGGGAGGTCTTGGGTCTGGAATAGTTTCAGCTGGAACTACATCAAACTCGGCAGGAGGCTGTATGGGGATGTGGGTTGAAGAGGATGACGAGCCGCCCAGGGTATTACTACTGCCAGAGCCACCAGCGTCCGTTGGGGGAAATCCTTCACTACGTGCACGCTTGTTCGGGTTGGAACCACTCGCGGAAGAGCGACCAGGGGATGAATCTTGGGTTTCCTCGTCTCCGGTGTCCAAGTGTTGAAAGGGACGTTTCGCTGCTGTCGAAGTGGATGGACCTGGTTGGCCAAGCCCAACGCGGATTTGGCCCATGTACTGGTCGGGCATTTCGATAGATCTCCTCCCTCTCTAGAAAGACGATCTAAAAGAGTAACGGTACTGGGGTGCGAGGGGAGTGAAAGAGGGGGGAAGAAAGATGCTGAGATGATCGGTGCCACAACAGTCGCTGCTTATGGCATGGTCGACAGAGTCTTCGCGAATCGGTGGCAATAACAACTCGAACCCGCCGTGCAGAATGCGACGACTACAAACCTGTTCTAATGAGACTACAAATGCGACAACGAAGGCATCTCTTGTCATAACCCTCTGTTTCTGTCCTAATTAATTTCCTCTCCTGGTTTTTCTGGCCTGGGGCTCATGGGTATAAGATGGATTTCAGTTCGTTCCTCTTGTTTCCGCCCTCCTCTCCTCCTCTAGACCCGCGAGCCTACCCATGGCGACCTTTGCCAGCCTTAGAGCCCTTCATGCTCTGATTGGAGACGCTCTGGACGACGTCGAACGAATCTTTCTCTCTTATCGACCCCCTGTGCATTCTCCGATAGGCTCTGAGTCCTCTGGCAGCACCCAGTGTTCGCCATCCCCAAGGCTTTCAGAAGAAGATGAACTCAATAGAGGCCCTCTCGACTTTCCGTCACTAGATGAACCGTATGACCCACTGTCACCGGCCGAAGCACTGTTATCTCACCCCACTGTCATACATGCGACGAAGCTTATGGTATCGGCTACCGGTCAGCTGGCGGCCATGGTCCAGCGACCTTTTCTCACTATATGTGACGCGACGATGGGTGTAAGTGATCTCGTCTACTTGCAACGCATGAAATAACGTTCGTGATCAGTACCATCTGCCATCATGTATGCGCTTCCTCGAGGCTTCACATGCTGTAGAGATCATGCGCGAAGCGAGTCCTGCTGGGTTGCACGTTTTGGAGCTTGCTGCCAGGGTCGACTGCGATCCCAACAAACTTGGTTGGTTTTCGGCTTGTCCAATTTGGCTATAAGTGATTGATGTTGCCAAAAACAAGGCCACATTCTCCGATTACTTGCGACCCACCACATCGGGAAGGAGGTTTCCCCAAACACCTTCGCAAATAACCGTCTTTCGTCGTTTGTTGATTCCGGAAAAGATTTCAGGGTGATCAAGGCGAAGTAAGTGATTTGCGTTGCCGCGTGATTTCGACCCATTGAGTGTGGCAGCCCCGCTAACAAGTACGAGGGCACAAACGGCGTTGCAGCCTTCGTCGGGATGTGGTAAGCCTGGCAGTATGATCATCGATTAAACGTGTCAGAACTAGAGCCCAACAGCACCGACGAACTCTTCAAATCGTCCGCCTATCTCACGGACGCTTACCTCCTCAACGAGATATCTAAACACTCCACCCTCCCGTCAGCCGCCCCCTTCAACCTCGCGTTTCAGGTGAAGGGCCAGTTCTTCAACTGGTTAGAAGAGAAAGGGAATGAGATGCGATTAAAACGGTTCGGACACGCAATGACGGGTACCGCCGGGTGGGAAGATGGCGGGAGTGTTAGCCAAGCAGATGGTGAGAAAGAGACTCCAAAACCCATCTCGGCTACAACCAACTGAAAAACTTCAAGGATTTGACTGGGCAGGACTCGGAGAAGGAAGCCTTGTCGTCGACGTCGGAGGTGGAATTGGATCCACGTCGATGACTTTAGCCAAAGCGTATCCTCATCTCAGGTTTTGCATTCAGGATCGACCAAAGACGGTTGAACTTGGTATAGCGGTGAGTGAACCCCCCCTCGCCGTACGTATTTTCGCTTATCGAGCCAACCTAGGCATGGAAAGAACGTTGTCCCGAAATGTTAGAATCAGGAAAAGCGATCTTCCAAGGTTGTCACCTCACATCCCAGCGACGTACGATCCACTAATCTACACCCGAACAGACCACGACTTTTTTACCCCTCAACCCGTACAGAGCGCGGCAGTGTTTCTACTACGGGTCATCACCCATGATTGGCCCGATGAATTTGTCACCCAAATTTTGTTGCAGTTGCGACACGCAGCTACCCCACAAACCAAGCTCATCCTCGCGGACTATGTCCTTCCGTTGGCATGTGAGGATCGCACAGAAGATATCGGTGCGGTCAGGACCTTGGCACCGCCCTCGAGTGGACTTCTGCCGAATCTAGGCAAAGCAAACGCAAACGCGTTTTGGCTTGACATGACGGCGAGCCACCTGCTCCTCCTGTCAGACGATGATACTGAGGACGGAACAGATGCACGTCACTTTCAACAGCAAAGAAAGAACCCTGCGAGAGATGAAGGACATCGCACTCTCTGCAGGGTGGTACGTCACTGAGGTGATCCGAAAGCCTGAAGGCTCGCTTTTCGGCAGCATCATTGCTGTCCCTATCCCAGTCCCACCTTCAACGGCCTTACTATCTCCCTTCATCGAGCAAGAGATCATAGAAAGGAGTGTTTCCCCCGTTGTCGATACTTTTTATTCCCGCTCCCGATTACCCTCGTCAAAAGGAGTCGGGATGACGACAAGCCAGGGCGATTCCCCGATGCGCAGGATGACGAAGAAGCTGAGGAAAACGATTTCGAAGACATTCAGCAAGACCGGACAAAACGGAGAATCAGGGGGAGGGGAGAAGGAGAGATTGGTCATGGCAAAGTCGACAAGCGCTTAGGCCATAGGTCTCGAGTGAGCGCGGTGGACCGAACTCCAGGCTTCGGGTTCGCGATACCCTCTTCTGTAGTAGTCCTGCTTTACGCCTCTCTCTTTGTCGAGGTTCCGGTCGTTAGTTCCATTGTTGACGATTCTCACTCAGCTACCGCCTGCTGGTCACAGCAGGTATTGCCCTCAAGGCACGAGAGAACAGTTCTTCCCATTCGTGACGACACCCAAACCCAGAAGCGACCCACTGCTTTCCATCGCGTGGCCGCCTCAGAAGATATGAACTCCGTAACTACTGCGATAACGCTGTCGTACAGTACTACTGAGGGTACCACATATTATGGATATGAGTGAATGCGGTTGATGATGTAACCGGCTGCGAGGGATCATGGTAGTGATTATGCGAAGAATTGGGATGAAGATGGGTGGGAATGGATGAAAGGTGTCACAAAATGAAGACGCCAATACAACCTATGCCACAGACGGAAGCCGAGAGAAGGTGGACACTATGCTGCATCAAGTTGAAAATCGAAACGACGGGCGAAGAGGGGGCAAGGTCCCCTTATGAGGGTACCCGCGCACGCTGGGCGGCGGGTCGTCGGGGTGCCAATGAGAAAAATGTGTTGAACCTGCGGCGGTTCCGATTGCTTGAAGGCTTCCGGACACAGCTGTCCCCCCACCACTCCACGGAACCCCGTACGGTGTTGTATGTGTATTGGGCATAGCTGTTCTTAGGGCTCGTTTCTCCGTCGCTTGGTTCTTTTGAGGTTTTTCGTAGCGTTTGGTGACACCCTTGCTCCCTCCCGACTTTCTCAATATCTTTTCGGTAGCCCGTTGTTTCGCCTCGAACGCCGAATCGGAATCACATAGATGTTGGACGCTGGAGAGACGTTAAATCGATATATTTGTCAAGAAACAGACATACGTCTTGGCTTGGATGACACTGTGAAGGATGCTTGGGGTGAGAAGCAGGCGAGGTGGTAGGGTGGGTGTCATGGAGGACTCGTGAGAGAAAGGGTTCGAGGTGCTACTACGGAACATTGCGAGAAACGACATCTGGGACTCCCTAGGCATTTGCGGCACTACATCAAAAAGCACCCTAAGAACTTGCTCTGGGGTGAGGGGGGTTGGTGCGCAGGGGGCGTTGACCAGTTGGTAATCCATGAGTGGATGCAGCAGAGGGTGGGGAGGAGGGAATGTGCTGGGTCGGACGAGGAGCGATCGCGCGTGCTATTTATCCAACCGCGTTCGGGGCCCACAGAGTTATGGCCACACAAGTCCAAAAAACGGCCGTGGGAGATGACCACGGAACTGCCACAGTCTGACTATTTCGGGTACGGGATGCCTGTCCCAACTGCCTGGCCGGGTGAGCGGAAATCACCGGGGGATGGATAGGGGTACGCAAAGAGTACAAGGGCCCTCCGTAGTTATAGTTATCCGTTTCGGCAGGCAGGATGGAGGACCATCCAGGGTATCCCCATTACGTGGCGCGGATGATTAGTTCGGTCAAGCCAGGTCGTAATTTTGCTTGTCATGACGCGGTAGATTGCTGAGCAGAGCGGAATCGTGGGGGCGCCGTTTGTCCAAGCGGAAGAATGAAAGAGGTGTTAACACACCGGTCCTTCTTTTCAACGCCATGGCCTGAACCTAGGCCGTGGGTTCAACCTCCTCCATGTCGTCGTCCTCACCTTCCTCTTCTTCCTCTTCTTCCTCCAATGCAGCCTCCGCCTCGGCCTGTTCCTGCGCAGATCTAGCAGCAGCAGCAATCGCACCTTCCAACTGTTTTGTCTGCTCCGGCGATAGCCATGACAATGATAACGACGATACCCCAGGGTCTGCAGTAGGTTCATTCCGAATGCCGGTCGTGCCGACCGTGCTCGGTCCCTCACTCCATCTCTGCCCAGCCATGAGACTCGCGACAGTCCGCGCAGAATCGGCCCCCGGCACGGGCTCGGAGGACCGTGGTGCATAGTTGGCCACATAGCGTGACAGCAGCGGAAACAAGCCCAAGACCAACCTCTGTGCCTCTGCGACACTGTGCGAAGGGATCTCTCCTTCCTCCGAAGAAGCTCCTGAATATAATCCTGGTTGTCCATCTTGAGCAGCAGACGCCAGTTTATCCCCCCAAGACTTCGCGCGTTTCTCCTCCTTCAACTCGTCAGATCCACCCTCCCTCGCGACTTCCACTTCAATTACTTCGGCATCGCGACACCGCTCAGCCTCCTCCCTCCTCCCTAACACGATGGTGCTCGATGATGGGTTATTAGACTCGGTCTTCAACCTACTGCTATTCATGTGCCGCTTGATCGCATCCCTCCTGCTGAAGACCTTTTCGCATCCCGAACACTTGTACGCCTTCGACCCATGCAACTTTGCGTGTCTCTTCAAATCGTGATTCCGAACGAAAGAGGCAGGGCAGCGGGGACATTGGTACGGGCGAGCCGCTGGATGGATCGAGTGGCTCCGTTGGTGCGAGCGCAGCGAATACAACCGGGAAAAGGTCTTATGACAAGCAGGGAAAAGGCACGGATATACAGCGGTACTGAGGTCGTGCGAAGTGACCTCGAGTGACTGCGGCTGCTGGAGGCCAGGACCGATGCTGATCCCACTCAGGACGCCAAGCATCTGTATCAAACCGCCGATTTCCTGGAGAGCACCACCCTGTGGCTGGACAACAGAAGGGGCGGTCGTGACTGCGAACAAGAAGATTCGGTGCAACGGGACTTGAATGGACGAGATTAGTGCGGGGTTGAGTGGTGTGGAGGCCGAGTCATTTCGAGGAGATAGCTCGCCAGCAGAGAGGGTGTTTGAGATAGATTGGACCGCAGGCGTTATGTAGGCAAGTATGTCCTGGAACTCTGCGGTTCCTGGGCCCTCCGACCAGCTGGTAGACCGAGGCTGGGCTCCGATACCATCGCGCTTGCGCTTCCCAGTCTCGGGGGTAGGAGTGGAGGCTGCAGTAGCGTCCTTGGAGCCAAAGAGCGTTTCGGACTGTGAAAGTTGAAGTATGACCGGACCGAAGACCTTCGCTAAGTCCTGAGGGATAAACCCAACCTCAGCAGACCGCTGGAGGATCTGCAACGCGTTCGTTTTGGTGCCAGTGGGATCGATTACGGATGCAGAGGCGAGAACAAAGTTGACCAGTGGGTCCTTTGTGGCGTACGCCAAAATGGACTTCATCGTGTTTATCGCGGCGGCGGCGGGGTCATTGGTCGTGGGGATTGATGTAAGGGGTGCCACGGATGGTTGAACAATAGGGTCCTGGGTCTGAGTAGCTGCAGCTGCTGCCTGTTCAGCCTGGGCTTTGGCGATGTCGGCCATGAGCTGGTCGCCGAGCCTGCGGGCGATTTCTGCGGCTTCTGCATCTTCGTCGCCCTCTTCTTCTTCGCCCTCGGGGTATTCTTCTTCTTCTTCCTCTTCCTCCTGCATCTCTGTCGAGGCTTTTGTCATTTCGGACGCGTCAGCGTGAGATTGCAGAGCAACGTTATTCCCCCGCACCTTGTAGTCCCAGCTGTGCAGCGAGATCTGGGAAAGATAACCCTTCGGCCATGGTCTAGACGATAAGATGTTTGCAACGAGACCGAGAGGGCACAGGGAAACGGAGGGCTTGGATATCACGTTGAGAATTCTCACGTCCTCACGTCCTCACCGCCTCCACCACCTGAACACGACACTTCCACGAGAGAGACAGCGAGAGAGAGTCTTTAGACATGACAGACTCTATATCTTCACTCACACCATCTCAAACCGCCGCTCTCGAACAACTCCAGACGATCACGAACGGTGGTGACCCAGATGTAGCCATTGGTGTGCTGGCCAGCGTTGATTGGGATGTTCAGGTGAGCACCGCAGCATGCTTACAACACGTCGTCCTTACATTGGTATATGCGTCTAGAGGGCTACTGAGATGATATTCGACGGTCACTCGCAACCTACCGCGCACCCCACAGGAACCTCTACTCGGATAGAAACGTTCGAAATAGACGATTCCGAACAAGGTCCCCTCCTGGGTAGCGCCGGGGCCGGCTCTGGGCCCAGTAGAAGACCCCCGAACCATTCCACGTCCATGTTGTCCCGGCGGACAATCTACACACTCCTCACATTCCCGTTCAGTGTCATTTCGAGTATATTCCGTTTCATTTTTGGAGTTCTGCACATACCCCTGCCGCGAAGTTTTTCCACCCTCAATTTTCTTACCCCACGCGGTCCCTCCGCCACCCATAGACAACTTCCCGAAGACCCGAAGAGCGTGACCGACCGTTGGGTTCGCGCGTTGGAAGAAGAGACCGGAGCGGTCTGCATAAACAGGAGCGGGAACGAGGCTGCGGCCACAGGCGTGGCAGGCCCTTCGACGGCGTCAGTGTCAGCTTCAACACTGAGATCGAGGGGTGATGGGCCGACAACCGGTCCCGTGTTGCCGGAGTTCTTCTTGGGAAGCTATGAAGAGGCGATGAGGACATGTCAGCGACAATTGAAGATTGGGTGCATCATTCTCGTGTCGGACGAACACCAAGATGCTGCAAAGTTCAAACGGTAAAGTCTACTTCATTTTACAGTTTTGACGGCGTTGACAAGGAGTTTAGAACCACTTTGACCGATCCGCACTTCGTGAATTTCTTGCAAAGCAACGATTTCATCACATGGGGTGGCGACATTCGAGACAAGGAAGCCTGGAGTAGTGAGTCTCGTTTACTCAACCCCACTAAAACCTTGATTTTCATTACCCTCTCTCATCCTAGCCGCCCACAAACTGCACGCCACGACCTACCCCTTCGTCGCCTTCGCCGCTCTTCAACCCCAGCGTGCTCCTGCATCTGGAGCTTCTTCCTCTTCCTCCCCGTCAATGACCATTCTTTCTCGACATGCGGGTATCGATGCGACCACGACCGATAAACTGCTCGCCCACCTAACTGATGCACTCATCCCACGCGTCAAACCCTTCCTCGACAGACTAAAAACAGAAGAGAGACGTAGAGAACAGGAACGTTTCATGCGCGCCGAACAGGATCGTGCGTATAGAGAAGCAATGAACCGTGATAAGGAGCGGATTGAGAGGAGGATTCGAGAGGAGCGGGAAGCTCAGCGACGCGCTGAAGAGGAGAGGATCGCAGAGGAGAAGAGGCTCAAGGCTGAGGAAGAGGACCGGAATAGGAAAGAGGAGTGGGGTAGGAAGAGGATGGAATGGAGGAGGTACCTCAGGTGGTTGTCGAAGGCCAACCCAGCCCCATCGGCGGGCCTGAGGATTGGTATCAGGATGCCTGACGGGGCGAGAGGGGTCAGGATTTTCAGTCCACGGGACTCTCTTACAGCACTCTATGGCTTCGTTGACTCTCACTTTGTCCCCTCGGAGCTCCTCGCGGGTGAAGACCCCACTTCCCCTCCGTCGTCGTCCTCGAGGGGAGAGACAGCGGTCCAGGAAGAGATCGTTGGTTCGTCGTTGCTCCCCGAGCAATGGTGGAAATTCCGGCTTGCGACTTCATACCCCAGAAGGGAGATCCCCTGGCAGTCAAACGTGACGCTCGGTGGGATCCCACAGCTCGAGAACGGCGTTCAGCTGGTCGTGGAGCTCGTACGTGATGAGGATTCGAAGAGGCCACGGAAAAGTTTCGAGAGCAGGAGCAGTCCCGTCGCTTCCACCGATGCATCCGAGACTGGTGACGATTCTACCGATGATTACGATACCGAGAGCGATGACGAGTAATTGGTTTTGACATTCTTGTGGACGATCTACAGAGGGCGCAATGGATTTTCTAATCGCATTATGTAGCCTTACCCCCTCCGTGACCAACCAGGGGACTAATGATTATTATCGTTGCGACTTGGACAAGCGCACTATTTGACCTGGAAAAGTCCCCACAGCACGACAAGAAGCGGTAGATCGGACATTGCGAGCGGGCGGTATACAAAATCGTGGGGGCACTTGTACAGATTATCCAAGGTCGATCGCGTTCACTGGCTAAGTATTGTGCGGACGAAAGACTCGTAGTTGACATTACCATCACTGGGGGAAAAGCAAACGCGTCAGGTGGTGATCAATAAGATAAAGAGGGGAGAAGGTGGAAGACGTACGCTCCGATCTGAACGCCCTTGAGCAGCTCGTCAACCTCCTCGTCCGTCATCTTTTCACCGAGCTGAGTGAGGACATATCGCAACTCTCCAGCGCCAATGTAACCGTTTCCTTCCTTATCAAAGACCTGGAAACCACGGATAAATTCCTCTACAGCCCAAAAACCGGGATTGATCAGCAACGCTTCTCAATGGTGGGTTGGAGAATGAGATTCACGTACCTGGGGTACCAGCGGGTTTGAACCCATCGGATCGGTTCAAAATCGTCAAAAAGCTCTTGTAGTCAACTGGAACCGCCAATCATGGTCAGTACGTCGCGTAGGGATGGTCTCGAAACGAGATGAGATCTTACCTTCCCTAGGTGCTTTTGAAACGATATCGGCGACCTCTGCCTGGGTAGGGTTCTGTCCCAGAGCCCTCAAGAGATCACCGAGGACCTCGCGAGGGATGGCGCCGGTTCCCTTCTTGTCGAACAAGGCAAAAGCTTCTTTGTACTCTGTATGGTGCCTTGAGTGTGCGGTCTTTTCTCAACCCTCTTCGGGGTAACCTACCAGCGTTATCGCTCTGCTTGCCCCGTGTCAGTTACAGGAAACTTGAACAATAGGGCCATGCATACCATGGCTTGAGACCGGTAGGTTTGTTCAAGGTTAACAATGAGCTTGCGATAGATCGCCCGACGGCTGTTTGCCCAAAGTGGACTTGTTCAACAGGTCTAGCTTTTTCTCACACTCGCTGACACCCATTATGGTCGACACTGACATCGGAAAAGTGAAGATGTACATTACGAAAAGATCAAATCGAATCCCAGAATACACCCGATTAGACAGATATTAAAACTATGCTGAAGAACTGGAGGACGGTCCGGACTCGGGCGGAGCCTTCTGTTGTTGTTCAAGCCACCGCCTGCACGAAAATGTGATCAGTATCTCAGTGCAACCGGGGGGTTGCGACCAGTACCTTCGGGCAGCAAGAACCATTTGAGCTTTCCTCTCTTGAAGGCTCTTCTCTCGGGCTTCCGGAGTCGCTTCCCAGATAGCCTTACCGCCAGCCTGTTCAGGCTCCGTGGGCCCGTCCTCTATTATCCGGTTCTCGAGACGGAAGCGCTGAATAAGCGATTCGGTTTCTTTCTTCACAGATGCGAGTTCGTTACGTGCGGCGGGTTGTGGGACAGGAAGTGGTTGTTGCTGTTGCTGTTGCTGTTGCTGTTGCTGTTGCTGTGGGTAAAGACTGTAGTATGCAGGTGGAGGCTACGTAGTTAAGCGTCAGGGGTAATGCAAACGTGACACCAGGGACGAACGCGTACAGCATCGAGAAAGCCCCTTTC